>Ga0209363_1000952_pt1 | contig 12827 bp, 10 predicted proteins | sample WorMetexBAHAMAS3_FD_187385 | JGI IMG/M metagenome (GOLD analysis project Ga0209363, IMG submission 187385) | Marine gutless worms symbiont microbial communities from Max Planck institute for Marine Microbiology, Germany - Inanidrilus exumae... | ecosystem: Host-associated > Annelida > Digestive... | reverse complement strand
TCACTTTACTTAGTTATTTTTAAAAAAAAATAAATCACGCAACGCGTTACTTTTGTCCAGGTGGGTGGGGGAAGAATACATCACTTTCCAACAGATAGGCGTACTAAAAAGAACCAATTTTACGCGAGGTAGCTAATGACGCTAAGTCGATTCCTGGTTAACGGATAGACTTGGTACGCGTAGACGGTCCAGTCTCGCAGATTAAGTGCCTTAGCAGTCAAAACGCGCCATACATAATATATCAGTAATATAGCAAAAGGGTCCAGTCCACTTCCTATTTCAACTACTTACAGAGGGATGGGCTAACCACGCTAAGTTCACCAGGATGGCTGTTACATAACTTCCTATCAGGAAAATGGTTAACTAGGGTTGACTTTGAGATCACTAAGCTAAGCCAAGCAACCTACCTATAACACTACCATGACCTTCCAACTCTGAGAAAATAAAGTGCTGTTGTACTAATATGTCATGTCTAACCACACTGTTATTTCAATTCAAAGTATTAACACAACAAACAACAAAAGAATATAGCACAAAATTCGAACACATGAACACTAACACATTCGGATGTGCCCATTGAATAAGAACTTCCAACTGACCCATGCCATTCACTCGTTTTGCTGCCACCTGCAATATAACAGTCCACATTCATCATAGCCATCAGATCTAAATAAAAGCATATGTCAGTAGTGCATGTGTGTGGTTGTGAACAAGAAGCTCAGCTACTGCAGACGGTCTGTGCGGCACATTATATCAGTTGAAATCTTGTCAGCTGCTGCACAACTGTACAAAAAAATCCCATTTGGCAAGGCTTGCAGTAGGAGAATGACCTCAAGGTCACTCAAGGTCATCACAATTGCCGTTATTTGATAGGCCATATACCACTTCCGATCATCAGTGGTCTGTAGTAATAACGACTCAATCTTACACTGTTTCCAATATACTACCACATTTAGAGTGTAAGTAACTGCATGTGACCTTGAGAAATTCATCATTTATCAAAAGATAACAAGCCACGTGAGTTTTATGATTCATGTGTAAACATATCGTAGATAATACATACTACATTTTCCAAGGTATGTGAGTCACAAAAGATTTCAAACAGTAAAAGTGAGCTTCAAGGTCATTGAACGATATTGGAAATAGTGCCATTCAATAGGCACACGCGATTTCGCATTAATCTTCCACAGCAACTGTATCTCTATCTTGAACTGTTTCTGAGACATTATCACTTATTTCTCAAAATTTAAAGAAGTCAAGAAACCCTGAACACATCCCTTTCGGGAGTAATCTATCATGCATGCATGTAACAGTACTTCTCAGAATCAATCAGCAAACAAAATTTGAAATGCCTGGCTTCACTGATTCCAACGATACGAGTGGAGGCTAAAATTTTAAAATGGGTCACGTGACCCTGACCATGGACCTGCCCATGTGGCCGAGTGGTTAGCGCACTAGGCCGCCATGTGCAGTAGAGCGTGACGAGCTCAGTGGCCGAGGTTTGCGCCTCAGCCCGGGCACGTCTGCCTACCAAAGAATTATTTCTTGTAATTCCTATGCACATGATGAACAGGGAGTTAATCCTGGGTAAATAAGAGGGTTCGACGGTGTCCTCTATAGACTGTGACCGCTGCTGATGCTTTGATTACCAACGTCAATATGTCAGCCACGATACGTGAGAGACGAAGCAGACAGATGTGACTAAGTCCCCTGGCTAGGCACTGAAGAAGTGTCAGTCAGGTAGCCAGGCGCTGAAAAAGAGCCGGTCAGGGCTGGCACGAATAAGTGCCAGTCCGGGCTTAGCCAGACAGTAGGCCACGCCGAGAGAGGGCGCACTTAGAAATACCTGATATTATAGCTACTCACGCCTACTGTTCCAGGTTCCTTCCTCCACCCTACACGAGAATATACACCACACACACCTACCAATTCCACTCCTCTCCCTGGGATAGCGCATTGGACCGATAGAAAAGGTCTCAGCGCTGGGGTCCAGAGTGGGCTGGACCCCTGCCCGCAAAGAACAGACGAACGAACAAACGAACGACCCTGACCACTTCCATAGTTTGTCATATGAAAGGCTAACACTTGATAAATTCAACCTGTATGCAAAATTTGACAACCGTTCGACATATCGTTCGGACTGCAAAATTGTAATGGGTCGTATGACTCTGACCACGCCCTTTATACGGATGACTACACCCCTTTCAGCGATGGCTTGTCACACGAGAGCTACGACTTGCTATGATCAATCTACCTACCAAATTTAAAGTCTCCATCTCCACCCATTATGAAGATATGAAAAGCGATTCAAAATGTGCACAAGAGGCTCTGCTATCGCCGAGAGACCCTCGCCGAGAGACCCGCACGACTCTCTGTATCAGTTGTATTGGCCTACTGTTTGTTCTAATGATAACGCAAACAGATGGCATGTCAGTCTGAGGAGAATTTTCTGCAACTGCCACGTTTCATTCCGCTAGCTGCATAACTGGGTAAACGCATCATTGCACTAGGCACAACTATCGCACAGCGAGCATGCAATGCCATGCGGATCATCAACAGACTTCCGTACAACAAATCTTGTTGATGTCAACTGGACCGTAACTGTGATCAATCAACTATCACCAATGTTGTTGATAACACCGCAAATTACTCCACCAATGCACCGTCGTTGACGTGGACCACCGTGACAGATGGATTTTTGGCGTTAAGGCGTCTGAGCCGGAGACTTCTCGACCAATTGTAAAATGCAATTGTTACCTACCTCATCTGATAACCCTCATCTGATAACGCACAGGGTTCATCTACAGCTCAATGGAAAGCGCACTGTCAACTTTCTATTAGTGATAACTGAAGTTTTTTCTCTAGCTCTCACGGCTGAGGCACTACTGACGGAAATCTGTCGAAATCTGCATTTTCTAAAGGGTGGATCATTTTGAGCGCAAATTTTAGATAGATGGGGATGTCGTCCGCAATCCTCTATGGTTTGTTAGATATAGGAATGATGTAGCTACAACTTTGCCGCTGGAAGTTTTCACACAAAGACACTTTGAAGCCGATTTCTCTCGACAGAAGTCAACTTTACTGGCAAAACATCAAAATCACATTTTGTGTCACCCTTTAGGGGACTTAGGGGTAACGTACATGGTTCACCTATGGCTCGTTGGAAAGCGAGTGGTCAACTTCCTATTAATGCCAATCGAAAATCTTTCGCTAGCTGTCATGGTTGAGGCACTACAAGCGAATATTGGTCGAAATCGTTGTGTTTGAAATAAAAAAGGGGTGGGTCACTATGAGCTTCATTGGCTACCAGTTCGGCAAAGGCTCAAGTTTAAAACAGCCGTTTTGATGTTCAAGTGTCTGCACGGACTGGCCCCGGTGTACCTGTCCGACTACTGCAAGTCAACGACTGACAACACTGGCCGTTCACACTTGCAATCAGCCAACGCAGGTTTACTTTCAGTTCCACGAACACGGACGACCTATGGTGACAGGAGCTTTGCTGTAAGCGGACCAGTCATGTGGAACAGTTTACCTGTGGCTCTAAGATCAAGTGACACTGCAGAGAACACTTTCAGAAGACATCTCAAGACATTTCTCTTTAGCTATGTTGACAATTACCGTGTGTTGATGACATGCTAGCATGCTGCTATTTCTGCCGACACAGCACATTAAGTGGCCTCTACGGGATCTTGCGCTTTATAAATTACCTTAATAATAATAATAATAATAAAAATTAGCCCATACGGGACTGACGGTCGACTCCTACTTACTGCCAACTTCAAAGTCACGTGACACAAAAACTAGGATAAAAATCAAAATTCTGACCGGTTAATTTTTAGGTATTGCCCCCTAGTTTAAGAATCCGTGGTCAGTTGCCAGCCCCCATTATAAATGGGGGAGGAGATAGAGTTTGAAAATGGTCGAATTTCCGACTTTCATGGGCTCGTGACCTTGACCTTGGATCCGGGTCAAGGTCATACCGTTGTGCATCTGTCATTGAGTACTACCTGTATACCAATTTTCATCAAAATCGAATAAACTTTTTGTGGACGGACGGACGGACGTATGGACATTTGAGACCCACTAATGTTATTAGGTCGACTCAGAGGAGTCGACCTAATAATATAAGCAAAAATTTTAGGGGGAATGGGGCGTCACCCACCAACGTCATGTAGCACAAGTACCTCAGCTGTTGCTGACAAACCCGCGAAACAGTCACGTGACCATAACCACGCCACTTTTGTGGGTGATATGTCATCCTGTTGCTAGAATTGATATAGCCTACCCGTGTACGACATTTCACGACTTTAGGTTTAGTGATATGATTAGAGCCCCACAATTTTTAAATGGGTCACATGACCTGACCACGCCCCTATCAGGGACGGTTTGTTGTCGGTAGGCTGTGACTTGCATATTCAACCTGTGCATCAAATTTGAAGTCTTTGCGATCACCAATTACGAAGATGCATAAGGCAACGCAAAATGTACAAACTGAGGTGTTTTAAGGTGGTTATGGGTCACCCAAGGTCATTTGCAACATAACCATTCGACACAGCGCATACGACTTCCTATTCGAATCTAATAAAAACCATGTGGCTATCTTGTACCATTTTCGAAATATTATCGCTTATTTTCCAAATGTTACATCACGTGACAGAGACCATGCCCTTTTCAGGGACAATTTCTCGTCCGCAGGCTCGGACTTGCCATAACCAACATGCATTTCAGAGATATCTTTGGGATACAAAAAATTAAAATGGGTCATATGATTTGACCACGCCCATTTCAGGGACGGTTTGTCGTCCGTAGGCTAGGACTTGCTATGTTCAACCCATATACCAAATTTGAAGTGTCTATGATTACCTGCAGCGAAGAAATAAAAGTCAAGGCCAATTGTAAAAATTCTCGCTTTAAGCCACCCTTTGGGAGACGGTAGCTAGCTAGCGTTTACGGCTTAGGCACCATTAAGTGAAATCTGTCGAAATCACGGTTTTCTGATTGGGTGGGTCGGTTTGAGCGCAAATTTTATGCAGATGTGGACGTCGCCTACAATCCATCTATGGACCGTTAGAGGAATGATGTAGCTGCAACCCTGCCGCTGGAAGTTTTCACACAAAGAAACTTTGTGGCAAACTTTTTTCAACAGAAGTTGAATTTTACTGGCAAAAACAGCAAAATTGTGTTTTGTGCCACCCTTTGGGGGACTTAAGGGTAACGTACACGGTTCATCTAAGGCTCGTTGGAAAGCGAGTGGTTGACTTCCTATTAGTGCTAATTGAACTTTTTTCGCCAGCTCTCACGGTTGAAGCGCTGTGAGCGGATATTGGTCGAAATTGTGGTGTTTGAAAGGGGAGTTGGTCACTTTGAACGCAAATTTGAGGGTGAAGTGGGGTTTGTCCACCAACGATTGTTGGTGTCAGAAAACTAGAGTCCCCGGGCTATCATGTGGCATTGTTTGCGTGATCTTCGTGAACTACATCATTCCCCTATCTAAGGGCTTATAGAGATTGCGGGTGACGTTCTCATGTATCTAAAATTTGTGCTCAAAGCGACCCATCCCTTCAGAAAGCACCGATTTCCACGAATTTCGCTAGCAAAAACAGTTCAATTATCGCTAATAGGAAGTTAACAGTGCACTTTGCATCGAGCCATGGATGAACCCTGTGCGTTATCCCTAAGTTGTTTTGATACAATACCGGCGTATGACAGACAGACACATGACGACGGCTAATACCCATGCATAGCAAGAGCCGCACAGGTAAAATAACCAATTTTAACATACCCAACCTGTATTTTGTCCCCCCGTTTGGAATGACTCCATCGGAATTTCGCCATGATATTTGGCATCGGAAAAGTAGTCCCTGGGCTATTGTACAGCACTGATTATGTGATCCTATATCGAGCTGTTTTGGTACAATACTGGCTTGTGACGGATGGACAGACAGACAGACAGACATACGATTACAGCATATACCCATAGCACTGCATGGTGAAAACAAGTAGCTCAGCTGTCGCTGACAAAAACCGTGCAACGTGCTGCATCACAGCAAACGGCAAAATTTTAAAACAGTCATGTGACCATAACCGCACCGCTTTTGTGAGTGATATGTCATCCTGTTGCTAGAACTGATATAGCCTACCTCTGTACTAATTTTGATGACTTTAGGCTCAGCTGTTACAGTGATATGATTGGAGCCCAAAAATTTTTTTAATGGGTCACATGACCTGACCACTTCCCAATCAGGGACGGTTTGTCGTCAGTATGCTGTGCCTTGTACATTTAACCTGTACATAAAATTTGAAGTCTTTTCGATCACGAATTACAAAGATGCTAAAGGCAATGCAAAATTTGAAAATGAGGTGGCTTAAGGTGGCTAGGAGTCATCCAACGTCATTGGTAACATAACCATTCAATATAGTGCATACAATTTCCTATTCGAATTTAATAGAAACTATGAGGCAATCTGGTACAGTTTTCGATATATTATTGCTTATTTCCAAAAGTTAAAGAGGTCACGTGACAGTGATAACGTCCCTTTCAGGGACAATTTGTCGTCCATAGGCTGGGACTTGCATGATCAACATGCACACCAAATTTGAAGTCTCTAGCTTAAGCCGTTCCAGAGATATCTTCGGGAAACTAAACATTAAAATGGGTCACATGACGTGACCATGTTCATTTCAGGGATGGTTTGTTAGCTGTAGGCTGGGACTTGCTATGTTCAACCCACGTACCAAATCTGAAGTGTCCACGATTACCTACAATGAAGATATGAAAGGCAACACATAATGCAAAAATTCTCGTTTTGAGCCACTCTTTGCAGGATTTATGAGTAATTCACAGAGTTCATCCATGGCTCAATAAAGAGCGCATAGTCAACTTCCTGTTAGTGATAACTGAACTTTTTTGCTGGCTCTCATTGCTAATATTAAGCGAAATCTGTCGAAATTGGCGCTTTCTAAATAAGTGGGTCACTTAGGTAGATGGGCACGTCGCCCTCAATCCATCTTTGGACCATTAGATAGGGGAATGATGTAGCTACAACTATGCTGCGGGAAGTTTCACACAAAGAATCCACCAACGACTGTTGGCATCAGAAAACTAGAGTCCGTGGACTATCACATGACGTTGTTTGCATGATCCTACGTTTAGCCGTGTTGATACAATACCAGCATGTGACAGACAGACAGACACATGATCTTGGCTACCCGCGCTAACATAGCAGGTAATGAAGAAAAATCTACCTTGTAAAAATCAATTTAGCTCCTTCTGCCACATTATCGCTCTATACCACATTATCGCCCCATTCCTGTAATGCAAATGCAAAATTCAAAGGGTGCCAAATTTTTTTGTGGGACAGATATGAAAAATCTGTCTTTGGTAAAGCTGGACAATGTGACCGTCTTCGTCAAATTTCAGGTCAACAGTGCTGACACAGAAAATGCTCCTTGCGAAAATCGTTTCATGGCATGTGCCCCAGTATTGAGGTATAGGTACACTATACTTATACTATCCCTGGAAACTTGGAAAAAATTTATAACGGAGTCAGTGACAAGAACTCCCATGAACTACTTTAAAATGCATTCTTTGTACAGTTGCACAGCAATTGAGCACTGCTGCTGATGTGCGATCACTCTGCAATAACTAACTTTATTGTTCAAACTGATTCGGCAAATGAATCAAATCCATTCAAATCACGAACTAACAGAAAACATAAAACATCACACACAACAACTAGATGAAGACTTACGGCAGGTTCAAATGTAACATCATTTCCTGAGACTTCACAATTAAACTGCCGACCAGTAGAAATCACAGTCAACCGCTGCCGAATAGCATCCATGATACGTGAATCAAAAAAATCTTGTGCTGTAACTACAATCATCAGTGAGGAGCCAATACAAATGAGTACAGTAAGCTAAAAACGATGCAATGTGTATTGTATATGCTGCTGGTTTACAAATTAGCCCACAGCCCCACACGTACATCATAAAACGTTAAACAAAATTTATCAAACTTTGGCATGGTGGGAGACATCTCTGATGTATGGTAATCAAGTCAAATTTCATGGCAATTGGTTTAAAGATATCCGAGCTCCAGCCTACATAAATCTGCTGTTCCCATTGCTTGGCTGGACCATCTTACAAGCATTATCGTGCTACATAGTGATTACTGAAAATATGTAACAAGTAAAACCTGGATATGGTCTTGCACTTCGCGGTTTTCTTTTCCTTGCCAATTTAATAACACTGTCTGCTTTTCGAAGTGATCGTGACACAGCTAACGACGTCGAACAAGTCCCTGAGAAATGTCCATTAACATGTCGTTCCAACATAACTTGAGAAGCAAAGCGTGATCCGCAACCAGCAACAATGCAGCAATATGGTTTATCTCCTAGATGGCTAACAATGTGCCGTTCAAGCCACGTGAGCAAGCAAGATGGCCGGTTATATACCTTGCAGCCATTCCAAAGACAAACAAAAGATTGCTCTTCAGCATTAACTTCATTATTGTCAGAAAAATGCAACTGAGTAGCAACATGTTTTATACGAATGTGCTCCAGTAACATATCACTAGCAATCTCACAATCACATTTGTACCACTTACACTGAACAGATGCTAAACTAACGGCACTGTCTGATGATAACATTGAGCTTGAATCATGACTTGCGCTGGGTGTACACTGTTGGTTTCCATTCACAACTGGCTGTGACTTGTCAGCAGAACAATGTCGGGCGACACTGGATGACTGAAAACGTTGTAGACATCTACTCTGAGGAAATCTGCTACGTGTGTATATTGCAACACTGTTATCACAAGTCTTAGTTCTTGTCAATGCTCCTTCAGAATCAGTTACCATTTCACATGAAAAAGGCCCCATCTTCTCCACCAGACTACAGTCCTTATCTTCTTGACATGATTTGCCATATTCCTGAGAAACAACATAAGTACTTCTTAAGCCAGAAGGTATCCGAGGTAACCTCAGGACATTAGTTGGTACCCGTTTCGGGAAACCACTTCCATGGAAAACTACCACACCACTCTTCATATGCCGATTTTCATCACCAATCAGCGATACACTGCAAGCATCAGTTCGATCAAGTGAACAGTTTGTCTGTCGAAGACTGGACACTTTCATGACCCTAGCAAGCTCAGCTCTCCGACAGTATACTTACAATATTTCTTCACAATGATACCATCTTTCATTGTTTCATCACTACAAAATATTGGCCAATCAATTTTCATTAATAAACAATTAACTACTTATTCTGTTAATATCAGTCAGAAAAACAATATACCTAACTGTTTTATTTGAAACAATATGTCATATGTGCATTAGTACTCATCAGTATCAATCAGCAGACAAAATCTAAAGTGCCTAACTTCACCCATTCCAAAGATATAACTGTGGCTTCAGAATTTAAAATGGGTCACGTGATCCTAACCACACCGATTCAGTGGCGGTTTGTCATCCATGGGCTAGTACTTGCTACTGATAAAACATGAAATCTGTATGTCTCCAACAGTTACAAGGATATAAAATGCCACAGAAAATCACGCATATGCATGGTAGAACAAACAATATGCAGTGTTACAAGCCAATGCCAAAGTCAATGGAAGAGTTTTATTCAGCATGTAACTGTGTACTAAGTAACAGCCATTGTACAAATGAGCTCATTCAGCTTCAGCTCCAGGAATCTTACTGTCTTCCTATATTAACAAATGCCTTCCCAGGTCTTCGTGCTAATGCCTCTCAGGTGAGGGAGCTCAGTGTTTGTTGGAATAGTGTATACAGGAAAATATTTCATTATAACAGATGGGAATCAGTTTAATGTTGTATTAATGGCCTGGGACGCATGGACTTGGTGCACATACTTGCATTTCAAGCATTAAAATTCTGGAAGAATCTGAGACAGTCCACTAACAGAACGCTATATAATACCTTCATGTCTTTTAGGAGAGAACGTGATTATATGATTCTACTGCGAACGTATTCTTGTACTACAACTGACGGTGTGGGTGTCTTGAGGAAAAGGGTTGTTGAGCATTATGCAGGTGTTTGTGCTGCACGTGGGGTTGCTGGCTGATAGGGTGTGTTTGGGTGTTTTTCAATGGTCGTGTTAATACACGACCATTGAGGGACGCAGGGGCGCACTCGGTCAGCCGGTGACCTCGCGTGCGGCGCAGATGCTCGTGTGGTGCTCGGCGGCTTTCTTCTCCAGGACACCCATACTGTCACTGTCTGTCTATTTCTGTTAACCGTATGTATATTGTATGATTCTTTGTGTCTGTCTATGTCTGTCTGTCTGCCGTTCATATTGTCTGTTTTTTAACTGCCTATTGGCGAATAAACGTGCTCATTTTGCACCCTCCAAAAACCCCTGAACCAATTTGGATACTGATTCAAGTATATTACTATGTAGATGCAAGGAGACGATGTGCAAAATTAAATTTGGTTTGAATGGATTCAGCCATTACGCACATGCGTGAAAAAACACATTTTGGTGTGGATTTTTAAAATTCACATATCCCTCGGTTACTCTGTTCGGACTACAGGTCACATTTTTTGCCAACTTTAACGGGACGATGTTTAACATTTAGGAAGTCAAAACTCCCAAAAACCCAAATTTTGGGACGTGAACTGGTGTGTTTTTAAAGCCAAACATGCAAAATATTAAAACTTAAAACTACTGCATCAATTCCAACCAAATTTTGCACAATGATAGAGAACAACAAGTGTTCTTTGCGGATAGTCCCAACGTGCCGATAACAAATCCAAGATAGCGGACAAAGCCATTTTGAAAAATCAATAAATCGCCATATCTCCGCAAAGGTATGACTGATCGCCATGAAATTTGGCACATAGACACATATATTGACCCTCAAAACCATATAAGATTTAAAAATCCAAGATGGTGGACAGCCGACATCTTGAAAAAAAACAGCAAAATAGCCATTTACTTCGGCATTAGATTCTCTGATCGGCATGAAATTTGGCATGATGGTGCACACTGAAAACATTATAGGCAGTTACAATTTCCAACTTTTAAAAATCCAAGATGGCGAACAATGGCGGACGGCCGCCATCTTGATACATTGAACAAGTAGCTCAGCTGTCGCTGAAAAACCCGCGCGACGTGCTGCATCATGGCAAACGGTAAAATTAAAACAGTCACGTGACCACAACCATGCACATTTTGTGACTGATATGTCATCCTGTTGCTAGCATTGATATAGCCTACATGTGTACAAAATTTGACGACTTCAGGTTTAGCCATACCAGTGATATGATTGGAGCCCAGAAAATATTTAATGGGTCACACGACCTGACCATGCCCCTTTCAGGGACAGTTTGTCGTCCGTAGGCTGTGACTTGCACATTCAACCTGTACATCAAATTTGAAGTCATTGCGATCACCAATCACAAAGATGCATAAAGCAACACAAAAATGTACAAACTGAGGTGGTTTAAGGTGGTTAGGGGTCACCCAAGGTCATCGGCAACACAACCATTCGATAGAGCTCATACGACTTACTAGTTGAATTTTATAGAAAATATGAGGCTGTCTTGTACCGTTTTCGAGATATTGCTTGTTTTCCAAAAGTTAAAGAGGTCACATGACAGTGACCATGCTCCTTTCAAGGACAATTTGTTGTCCGTAGGCTGGGACTTGTTATGATCAACATGCACACCAAATTTGAAATCCCTAGCTTAGCCATTCCAGAGATATCTTAGGGGGACTAAAAATTTAAAACGGATCACGTGACGTGACCACGCCCATTTTAGGGATGGTTTGTCATCTGTAGGCTGAGACTTGCTATGTTCAACCCACATACCAAATTAGAAATCTCTACATTACCTGCAACGAAAAAATAAAGGGCAATGCCAAGTGTAACTAGATGGCTGTACTGTGTTGAATGAACACAATACAGTATTGCCTCGAATCGGTCAGCTATATGCAACAGGTGTTTCCCTGGGCCCACCTGAGTCATGAACACAAATGGTATCTCGATCGCTTCCAAATTTTCTGCAGGGCTCACTAGGTGACAGACCGACAGACAGACCAACAGACCACACTATTCGGTCGTTCACAATAGGTGGCATCTATCTATGTAGTAAAGGAAAGGAAGAGTATTTATATAGCGCCATTTGTATACTATGTATATCTCAAAATGCTCAGGCATGGATCACAATTTACCTGCAAATACACCATGCCTGCCTTTCCTTCGTAAGCGTTCACCAGATGGCGCCAACCCTAACTGATGTAGGAGACATCCAATTGCAGCTTACTACTCATTCATCGACCCAGAAGGGATGAAAGGCTGAGTTGGCCTGGTTGGTTGACATATAGCAGACAGTTTACCCACGTAAGTGGTCATCCGTCAGCTACAGGTCTCGCGCAGGACAGTGAAAGTTCGCTGGTCAAAGACAGATGTACTACCGCTGTGTCACGAAACCAACTGCGATGTAGTCTAATAATAACAATAATGTTAGCATATCTAGGCTCTTAGACTGGTTTCCATGCTTGTATCGTCGTACGGAACAAGTCATAGTCAGGAAGCTTCACATCGCCGGCGGTGTGGAATTGCACGCTTAAGTATATGCTTACTCAAGGTAAGTCCAGTTAATACTAGATTAACTTCGCCTTCGTACGTCCATCAATATATATTATAAATGTAAAAAACTGTCGTTTTGTAACAACGCGTAAGGCCCATAACAGACACATAAAACAGCAAAAATTCTTTTTGGCACGTCAAAATTGCATCGGAATTCGCTAGAAAGATTATGGAGCAAATTCTTACTGTACAATATACTGCATAGTTT
>Ga0209363_1000951_pt1 | contig 12829 bp, 8 predicted proteins | sample WorMetexBAHAMAS3_FD_187385 | JGI IMG/M metagenome (GOLD analysis project Ga0209363, IMG submission 187385) | Marine gutless worms symbiont microbial communities from Max Planck institute for Marine Microbiology, Germany - Inanidrilus exumae... | ecosystem: Host-associated > Annelida > Digestive... | reverse complement strand
ATAGGCTGAAAAGGGTTATTCTCGCCGCAGCAGTATGGTATTATACGGTGCTGTACAGCACTGACAGTGGCGTTTGTAGCATTCAAAAAGTGGGGGCTATTTGGGGCCAACATAAATGTGGGGGCAAAAACTCGAGGTATGTGTAAGGAGCCGTTTTATTGTAGTTAATTTAAACGACTTGTGGAGCAACTACTCCCATAGTATACGGCACGTTATAGGTTTAGTGTATGAAAAGTGGGGAGCAACGTGGACGCAAGCCCAAATTCTAGGGCCATGCCTCCATGCCCCCCGTAGAAATGCCACTGCGCACTGCCACAACAGACTGGGCCCGCAACGTCGCGAGCAAAGAAGCTTATCTTCTCAAATGGTAGGTGTTACGTTACATATGGCTAGGCTTAAGACCTGTCCGCGACCCGTACAGGTTTCAGTACATTCGACGACAAATGGAAGCTAGACTATGTCACGCAGCGAAAATACAGTCGCCGTTGCCGCGAATGGCGAAACGCGACTCCGTTGTCGAGGCAAGGTCGACTTCAGAGAAATCAACAAGAAGAAGAAGATTGTCAGTCGTCGCTGTGGTCGTTGACGGCGACGACGTTAGCACCAAGGCAACGCGAGATGTTGCAGCAACAAACGTTCACGAGCTTTTCGGTCCGAAAAAAACTCCGTCGTTTCCGGACACCGGGTTTCGTGTTGTTCTCCGCCAGATGTGGTTTGAGAACATTCACCCTCGGAACATAAACCTCACCAGAGCAATTACAGTCGTTACGATGGGGAGTTTTCCTGCAGTAGTGACTTTGCTAGAGGGTTCTCCATGACACTGGTCTGGAATCTAGACGCTTTCCGCGCTCGTCCACTGATCGTCAGCTGCACCGTCAGGGAATGGGCAGAAGACAAGGAATAAGACTGTGTGGTTAAAGTTAACTTTAACTGTAACTGAAATGCCAGTTAACGGAAAAATAACAAATCCGTTAACTGTAACTGTAACTGAAAATACTGCATTAACTGTAACTAATAGTAACTGAAAAATAAGTAATAGAAACATGAAGCAATTTCGATGTTTATGCAATCGAATGTCAGCCAACTTTGTCCACCGGGTCTTTATGAAACTGAATGAAACTGTACCATTAAAACTGGACTGAAACTAGAAAGCGTTTGCGTTCGTTTTGTTTTTCTTGTGTTTTGACCTTCGTGTTTTATGCATTTCGATACTGAGATAACTAAAATTAACTGAAAAATCAACTTTCACTGTAACGGTAACTGAAAAATGTTGATAACTGTAACTACAACTGGAACTTGAAAATAATGGAATAACTTTAGCTGTAACTAAAAATAATAACCAACTTAAACCACAGTGAAGGAAGAGTTACGCTGTAGAAACGGATCCGAATTACGGTAAGTGCGGTGCATCACACCATCACACGCTGGCACTGGCGGAGTACGGCACAGACATTGTAGGCAAATGCCTAGGGCCTATACGACGTAAAAGGGGCCTACGAAATTTGGCTGCGAACTATTTTGAACATAATGTTAGCCAATCAGTCACTAACGTTTTATGCATTGTAAACAATAAACGTTCGACTTTTGTACTAAAACATCAATTTCACGCAATGACGTGACATTTCTGTGTTTGACCTGATTCGAATACACAATGAAGAAGTTGTCACGCGTTTTACATACTTATTATTTTCTTCTCCATTGCAAAATTGTGACGTTAATTATTTAAGTCACAGAAGAAACAAACAATTTAACATTGCTTACAGAGGGCGGTGAGACAGAGACATAGGGGCCTACGGTAGTGCAGTTCCTAGGGCCTACGACAACTTTAAACCAATTTGCCCAGAGTTCCAAAATGGGAACAGTAACTGATTCGATGCCATGCTGGGTAACCGACCATATTTTTAGTTTTGGACTTTCCGGCATTCTAGCGCTCACGGTTGAGCTCTAAAGTGCCGGAAAGTCAAAATTAAAATGGTCGGTTAGCCAGCCTGGCGTCGAATCCCTGAATCAGTGTAGCTATTTTGGAACACTGAGCTTAAATGGGTTAACCCGGGCCTGACGTCTGGAAAGAAAATTTCGTTAGCCGGTGAATGAGGTAACGCTCGTCAGACGTCGGTCATTGTCCGTTAGCTGGATGCCGAGTGAGTGTTCAGGGCGATTAAGACCGTTTGTCATCGTCGACGACGTCGTAAGATTAACGACGGAGGTTACGAGCCGCGTCAGACGTCGGTCATCTTCAGACCGCCGCCGACGTCTTCGGCCGACGGGCGCACGAAAGACGCGGCCGGTTGCGAGGAGACGACGGTCGACTGAGGGCCGGACCCGGGGTCGTGCCGACGGCTTGTTTCGTTGCCGCCGGCGACCGCCGAGGTCGCGGACGAGGTCGTCAGCGTCCGCATCGACACGGTAAGAGTCACGTTCACGGAGATGTTCCTCGACGCCGACTGGCTCATGTCCGGGTGCTGTAGCGTCTCTTCCACCGACTCGCTGACGTCGGCCGCGGCGGCGGCGGTCCTCGACAGCGCGGGGTCCTCCGTCGCGGTCGCCGTCGCCGCGTCCCGCTCCAGCTTCGACGCGCCGCCGCTGTCGCGTCCCGACGAACCGCCGGAAGACCGGGCGCTGACGTCTGACGGACTGATGACGATCCGACTGCGATACCACTCGCGATTGTCTTCCAGCAGGTCGAGAATCTCCTGGCAGTCGGGCTGGACGAGATCGGCCCACGTCTCCCACAGAGGCTGAACAATGTAGTCGATGAATCCGACCTGGACACATGCGACGACGACGAACGACATGGTTCTCGCATTTAGAAACGTGTGGCCATGGCCAACTTTCAGTAATGGAGGCCCACTCTACTTTAGACTGATGTCACACCTGCGATTTTGTCGCGCAACTCTGTCGTGCAACCTTATCGCTCGACAAAATCGCAGGCATCACGTGTCGGGTCACGCAACCAACTTTTTAACAGTCGCACAATTTGTTTTCCGAATAGAACACTGCTCTCTTCTGTGCAATTTTGTCGCGAGAATGCTGCGAACGCTGACTGGTCAATTCTTGTTTATGCGACAAAGTTGCAGTGTGCGACGTGCACAGTTGCACATCGCAACTCTGTCGCGCCACTTCGCGCGACAGAGTTGTGCGACAAAATTGCAGGTGTGACATCGGTCTTAGAATATCGGTACTAACAAGTATGTCGGTCATCCTTACTATCGGGCCGAAATGTACGGTGGCCGTGTCGCATGCTGCCCCCTAGTGAGTTATGGCGAGTATGCCGATGCGGCAGACAGACAGACAGACAGACGGACGGACGCCAGACCGTTACATTACGCTTTTGGCTAGACGCAGCCAGTGTAATAACCTGACAATTCGTAGTTACAGTCATCTACAAACTTACAAAGTACTAGATCGCTCGCAGCAAGGTATCATACTCACGAATTTCTATTCCGACAATACATGCTTCCCTGTGCCCATATTCTGCACCGGCACTAGCTAACTGGGCGTAGTATGCTGCGACCTCTGCCTTCCGCAGAATAGCCTACACCGCCGCTGCTGCAAGCTTATCGCCCACAACCACAAATCACGTGAACTGGGCAGGGGAGCACTGCCTCCATCACAAGCTTCGACCAGCGCTACAGCACCTGGCCAATTAATAGTTTAGATATTTCTCAAGTATAAATAAATGAGTGCAAAGACCCATGTCGGTATTGTGTATGTGACTCGTGACCTTGACCGTTGACCTTTGACCTTTTATTTCCAAAATAAATGGGTTTACAGGGCTCATCATGGAACATTTATTTTGTATTGTCAAGTCTGGTGATCCTAGCTGCGTCGGTTTTTGAGACACTGCGCGGAAAAACAGACACACAGACAACTATGAAAACCCTACCCCCGCAACTGTGGGCCTTGGTGATAAAAGTTTACATTTTTCTAACATTTTGATGAACTAGGCCTGCGGAAGCCGCTGGTTGTGACGACTGCTGGGTAAAGTAGTAAAGTAAAGTATGCATCGATTTGTATAGCGCATCGTCGTAAGTACCTCTAATGCGCTCAGACATGGATCACACAGTTTTACCTGCAAATTACACCATGCCTGTCTAATTGCCGAGCTTGTTCATTCCTGAAAAATTAAAAGTTATTTGTCGTCGACGAATCGCACGTTAATTTTAAAGTTTTAGACCAGTTATTGCTTCTGACGTCTTATATTTATCTGGAGTGGCTCAAAACGTTTTCTGAGAAACACACAATTAAAACTGCGCGCCGAGATGGAAGGGTATTTGAGGAAGTATCTGCTCCTATATGGGTGTGAATAATCTCACGGGAACTTGTACATATAACGGATCAGTGTCGAGATAAACCACAGTGTCAAACACTTAGGTCAACGTTCAAAAGTTATTATCCGGTCAGATACAGACACACACGAATCCGATCGTTTGCCCTACATGGACCATGTACAGGGATCGGTAACGAGGAAGGAAGTGAAAGGAACCTATAGATGAGTGAGTAAGTGAGTGAGAGTAATGAATTTATAAGACCTGGGATTTTTCAACGGTGGCGGTGCGTCGGTCACACATCGGACTCACGTCGAGATCCTGCTCCCGCTCCAAGTCGCCCTGACGAAAGAACTCCTGCATTATGCGATCCGTCCAACGTCGGTACAGCTCAAGCGGCTTCGTCGGATTGCTCAGATCGGAGCAGTGCACCAGGCTTTTTAACACCTACAACAGCATCGATCCGTCTCGTTGGCGCATAAATACTTTCGGCAAGTGACCACCATAGAGCAAAGTGACGACTGATACCGGTACAATAGCTATTGACGAGTGGGCTGTTACTTTTTTTACTGCGAGGAGGACGAGTCGCTTACCTTCCTCATGTTACAAAAAGTAACAGCCATGGTCAACTTGGGCGGAGGTTTGCCCTCTCTGAGTGCTTTCTCGCTATTACTACTACTAGACAGCCTGTTGCAAGGCATCACGGTCACGTGTTCTCCTATCGTTCCGCCACGTACAGTTTTCAGTTTAGACACATACCCTTGACCGACACTAGCTAACTGGGCATATTATGCCTTGACCTCTGCAGTACTTTTAGACATAAATAGCCTACGCCACTGCTGCTGCTGTTGCTGCTGCAAGCCTACCGCCCACTGCAACAAATCATACGATCACGTAGACTTATTAGAAAAGCTCTGCCGCCTTCGTAAGCTCTGCCCAACGTTACAGCGTGTGACAAATTAATAGTTTATGTTATTATTAATATTGTTGTTGTTGTTGTTGTTAGAGACAAAGAAGTTAACCTGGGCACGTTCGCTGTATGACTCGAGACTCAGTACGTCGCTACCAGACAGCTGATGTGTTTCGACCATCGTCTTGAGGTTAGCGATATGATCCATGTGTTTGTTCATGTCCGTCGCAAGTACCTGTCGTCAACATACAGTATACAACAATCTTGATCGCCTAGCACGTCGACACGATATGCGGCTCACCCGGCAATGCAGAAACGTTGAAACCTGAACAATGTTTGTTATCGAATTTTGGCGCAAAGGGCGGTCGTTGGTCACTGTCATTCATTTCACAAGGTAGTGCAGCGACACAGTTGAGGCGCGGTGAGAACTTTAATAACCTGAAGAAGCCAGTACTCATAAGACTGCAAACACCCACACCAAAACTGTTTTTGTGTCTCGTGACCTTGACCTTTGACCTTCTGAATTCAAAACAAATGGGTTTTCAGAACTTATGGTGACACATACCTGTGTAAAGTTTGCTGATCCTAGCTGCAGCGGGTTTGGAGATATCGTACGGATAAACAGACAGACAGACAGACAACGCAGGTGAAAACCCTACCCCCGCGACTGTCGTCGGCGTAGGTAATGACTGTATTGAAAATTTACAGATGAGTCTCAGTTGAAAAAATTCTGAACGTCGGTGGCATTTGGCGAAGTCAGTGCGAGCACCTTTTCGTTAACTCACAGTGGTAACGACCCTGTTTTGGCGCCACCTGTATATGGAGCAACCCGCGCTCCGAACATGCATCGCCATGTCTAAACAACTGGTCAAAGGATTTCCGATTTTGACAAACGGCCGCATCGCCATCTTGTCACTCCTCGCGGCGGAAAATGGATTCGTCCGACCTTGACCCCCATCTAATACATGCTTCCCTGTGCCCATATGAGTCAGGACCCCAAACGACATCTCGATTGGTTCTGCCGTTTTTGCGTACACCGCTGCAAAGTGTCCCAATGCTTTTCAACTAGGCGAACAACCCCTAAAAATTGTCCCTTCCCCTTCGGGGATCGGGGCTCCATCTAAAACGTGATTCCGTGGGCCCACCCAACTCATCACTCCAAACGGCATCTCGACCACGCCACTCCGTCTGTAGCAATAGCCCGCATCTTATGCAGTGCATGCGATGCGGCATGAAAAGGTCATAAATTACAAGAGTCATTGCTGGGACACTCTACGACAGAAAGGAAGAACTGTGACTGAAACAATAACAGGTGTGCTTTCAAGATTGGAAGCTAGCAAGGATGCCGAGGTGGCGTAGATACATGGATACTAACAATTTCGATGACCATTCGTCGTAGCGACTGTCGCGACTTAACGGGCAGCGTGTGAAATATGTCGAGACCGTCTTCCTGAAGCAGTTTGAATGCGACCGCCAAGTGATGGCTCTCCAGCACCGATTCGTCATTGTACATCAGAGCCAGTTCCGACCCTGCGCAACGTTACAGTGGCACAACATTACCAACGTCTATGAGCTAGTTACTATTGGTATTTAATGTCACACGTGACAAACGTGTGACAAACATGCATGGCAAAGCCCAGCTTGAGCCCGCCCGGCATTCTGTCGTTCTATCACTCATGTTCGTGGAATACGGGTCTTCCACGATGCCTAATTTCAGAACAGATCTATCCATACAACCAAGCATTTAGAAAAATCAATTTCAGCTTTAAAAGCCACAGATTGAGCATAATTATTATTATTGCCAGATTATTATCATCTGCATTTACCTGTGTTGACGAGGTACTGGTTTGTCACACCTGGGTGGTCCACGTCATGGATAGCCGAAGCAAACAACGTCGCTAGCACCTCAAGTTCGGAGAAAATATTCTGTGAAACACACGCACGGTTAGACAGCATTTATTGTGACTTCATCACGTAACTTCGATCCCTGACGTTTACTTATGTACTGACCTGTTTTTGGGCAATTGCGAATGTCTATTTGAAATGTTCCATTAGTCTGTCTAAGCAAACAAATTACTGATTACGTCGATGACTGTCAACAGTTTTCACGGCAATAATGACTACAAATACGTCAGTGAGGACTGACGTCTATCCACACATGCCGATCCTAGGTCCACACGCTGCGCGATATTCCACGAAAGGCGCATCTCTAGCGTAACGTTTACGTCGGCGCATCTCTATGGTAAATTCGGTAATGTTTACATACCGGTGGGCGTGACCCGCGCGCTGGCTGAATCGTCCAGCGCGGGCCACAGCTGGCCAGCACGCGGGCCGGTGCCCGTCCCGTGCGCTGGCTGATTCGTCTGATTTTGGGCTTCAGGGGAGCAAAATTCACAAATAAATTGTGATTCCCTGCTTTGGACGCCGACGAACCGCCGTGTAAAATTTGACGCCGCTAGCTTTATCCTCGGCGGAGAAATCCGTAGGTCTATCCACTATCCATACAAACAAACAAACAAACAAACAGTAAACGATATATTCACGCCTTGCCTATCGGAATGTGTGGATAACAAACAGGAAGACAACGAAAGCCGTCTATACATAGAAAGCAGATTAATGCTAAAATGAAAGTAAAGCATCAAAACTTATTTTTTATTGTTTACTGCTAAAACTGCAGTGCGCATAGTATCAGAAACATTATGTTCGTATATTGGACCACAAAATAATCAGCTGTTTTAATTAATTAGTTAATTAAATTTTTCTTTATCGTTTTTATATTATATCTTCGATTTTTTGACGTAGGATATGGGAAACATAAAAATACAAATTGCTGTCGGACGGCGACAATTTCTTGGTTTAAGTTTCGAAAACAACTGCAAGACTTTAGTAACTGTCTCAGAAGTCGTAGCCTGAAGGATGTATGGCCTGCTTGTAAAGAAGGAAGATGTCACATTCTTAATAACAGAAATCTTAACCCGCATCTGTAACATTATTGAGCTGGCCTCACAATGCTGTTCGGTGGCAAATCCATAATTTTGTAAAGGAAGGGCGGATTTATGGGTTTGGGAACCCAAAATCCCAGAATCTGAGCAGTTTTTCTTAACTGACAGCCAATGTTGTCTGTAGTTTTGCACACATTTTTAAATTTCCCCCAGACAAAGGGAGGACGGCCACTCGCTCTGTCTCCCCGCTGTATCCGTTACTAATGCTAGATTAATCGGGTTCAACCCTCGCCGGCTCAAAGTCAGAGCGCCGCAAAACGGATGAGCTGATCGCGACGGACTTTAATGTTTACACGAAATTTCTTCTTCTTCTTCTTCTCCACGTATGAGCACTGCCCGTTGGTCTGGACGTACGTGTACATGAAATGATGTCGGCGACCTGTCAAGGCAACGGTTGCCAGAGATGAAAAGACGTTCCGGAAGTGCGTAGTGAGTGGACGAACTAATCGAATTCCAGATTACGTTACCGACTGCCATGTTTTAACACCACCTACGCGAGTACTTCCCCCTAAAAAGGATTTAGTTGTTTCTGGGCAGTTACGGTTAGGGGAAAAGCGGCAAGATAATGCGAACTGGCGTGACACTAGTGTAGATATTTTGGTAACACTGAGCTAAAATGGGTTAATATAATGTTTTAACAAGTAAAGTAAAGTAAAGTAATCCGTAGATTTGTATAGCGCTTGATCAACTCATCTCTAAAGTGCTCGGGTATGGCACGTGTTAACGGGAGATCACACAGTTTTACCTGCCACCCGCACGTTTATCCACAAGTGGAAGGAGCCATGCCTGCCTTTCCTCCCCAGCCGCAGAGCTTCATCGCAATTTGGCCCGTACTCATTTCCTGTCCCGCTGAGGGTAAGAAACTGAGTTGGCCTGAGTGGCTGGTTACATACCGAGGTGATATTCCGCCCTAATACGGTCACCCATCCCAGTACTGACCGGGTTCGACGTAGAGTAACTTCGTTGATACGTCCAACGACGTTACCATTACAGTGAGAAAGTGGCTGATGGTGAGCGATGGTACAGTGACATGGGACTGGCGGGACACCTATCCGCCCACGCCCATCTTCTATCTACCCATAGGCGGCGGGAGCTATTGGGCCGGGCCAGCTACGGATAATTTTTGGCCCCTGTGGGCCGCAGCTATCTCTGACCAGCCCATTTTGAGCCCCACAGTATATTATTAAAACATTAAATAATATCACTGCAGTGTTAATGTTTGCCGGCGTGAAAACTACCTTAATTTGCTCTATCATAGTCACCAAAGGATACTCAAGCCTATCAGTTTCATTCGAGTCAAGCATTAAAAGCTGAAATGTGCAAGTAAAAAGTACGCATTTCAAATTGAATCTGCTGGCATACAGGATGCAGCGTGATCGGCAAAACAGATTGACATAAGGCGACTGTGTACCGCACCCACCCACGCAGCGCCACCGACGCTGCGTCAGGAGCGATTTTTTATCTGACCCGCCCACTTTTCAGGTGCTTCCGCCGTCTACACCTTCATTACCTCCTCCCACCTGAACGTGACCCCCCTCCTCTCTTTCTCTATTTTTCTCTCTGTCAGATTGCGGCATCCTACGGTCTACTCAATTCCCCACGTCAGAACTAAACGGTAGGCCTACTGTTCATTTATTAACCACACTTTACGGAAGAACTATCAGTAAACTGTTGTACGATGTTTGTTATGTGTGTTGCTTATATTATGCCTATATTGTATGGATTGTGTATTATCTACTAGTTCTATTTTTAGTCGTATGTGACTGCATTTTACTCTCTTGTAAGTGTATGTAATTAATCTAGCACTACCTTGACCTACAATGTACCAACAAACTTACTTACTTGCAGAATTTAAAAGCCTGTAAAAAGGAGCGGAAAACCCAGCATCAACGGCCAGGATATCAACTTCATATCTTTTGATATTAAACTACAACTAGAATAGAAAGCCCTCGAGTTTACACCCACCATGCACTTTAGCACAACTTTCCTCCTGTAACATTGAATTTTAACCCATGACCTTGACCTTTAAAATTGACCTAGATAGTGCCCAGCTGAACCAGCATGTCAAATATCTAGATCAAAGGTCAGTTTGTTAAAAAAGTTCAATTTGTTAGTTAGTTCAATTAGTCCAATTAGTTAAATCCGGACAAACAGGCAGACAAACACACACCCAACCGACTGATATACCTGGATTACTTAAGAATTCGGTAATTACCATACACTACGACTGTTAAGTTGGCACTGGAGAATAAATTTAACACAGAACTGAGTCTTAATCCTTATGTTCCGCCCGTACATCGCAATCATCATCTTCCACCAATTTGCGTGTTCCTCTCACTAATCTGTCTTTTGATTCTCGTTCACTCCATATTGCAGCACCAACGAATACTCTCCCTTCATCCATTCGTTCAGTCAAATCCTTGATTCATCAGAAGTCATCTCAAAACGCCTCTGATTCTCTTAAACGTAACTGATTACTCTGCTTTATAAATGTTTTACTTACTTACTTTTTACTTGCTTGTTTACTTAGAGAATTTTTTAACTATTGAAAATGTTCTTAGTTATTTTGTCTCATCACACTGCCCGGCTAAGTACCCTTACCTCAGGTAGTTACGTGTTTATTACCCACGCCAAAGGCAGTGGCGGGGGTAGGGTTTTTACCTCCGTTTGTCTGTGTGTCTGTTTTTCCACATGATATCTCAAAAACTGATGCAGCTAGGACACAGAAAAGGTTCCACTATGAGTCCCGGAACCCATTTATTTAGGAGTCAAAAGGTCACAGGTCAAGGTCGCGAGTCATAAAAATATATTGCCGGCGTGGGTGTTTGCACTCTTGTGAGTGATGGCGTCTTCTAGTTAAATACTTAGTGCTGTTCAGAACAATGTTTACGATGACACAGTGGAGACGTTGCATACATGCAGTGCGGGCATCCCAAGAAGCACGTGGCTCGATTGCGTAACGTCGGCCGCGTGCGTACTGTTGTGATATGGTACGTCCGACCGATAGTGGTCCTCGACCCGCGTCATGTACCCGACAAGAGTCGCCGGACAGATGTTGAAAGACTTCATCAGACCTCTTTCCTGTGCAAAACACACACGCGCAGCCAGAGATGTAGTCGTCGAGACCGCGGTCTTGGTCTCGAAACCGCTCGAGACCGAAATTTCGCGGCCTTCGTCTTGGTCTCGGTCTTGAAGTATCGGTCTCAGCTGATTTCGAGACCGATCAATAACTGGTTAGCATGTATGCGTCGTGAAATTGTAATCCTTTTTTCGCGTAAGTTAATAACAAAGATTGCAGTTTTTATGCAAATTTCACTAATTGCGTTTCAGGACCAAAGACTGTACACAGATAAATTAAATTAACCGTTATTGTGAGTAATGAGCATTTGTTTTGTTTCATTTGCCGGTCTTGGTCTCGAACTTAGTCTTGGTACTGCTGGTCTTGACTACAAGACTTCGCGCAGCACACTCCTCCACCTTCTGCCGAAGCGCTCCGTCACAGCCAAAACGACGCAGTATTGGTTGTCACATACTAGGAGACAATGTGCTCTTATATCTTAGCGGCGGTTTGGCTTCATGGTAATGCGTTGGTCTCCATCAACAAAGTTACTCAACGTCCGGCCCGGTTAGTACTGGGACGGGTAACCGTCTTCGGGTGAGCAAACCGTCTTGTTATGTAACCAGTCACCCAGTTCAACTCATCCTTTGTGGATAGGCGCAATGCCAAGCAACGATAGCTGAGGTATAAACGTGCACAGCACGAAATGAACTAATCATGTATCCATGGTTTCGCAGCAAAACATAGTATCTGGCTGATGGCTGCAGAAACGACGACTAGCGCTGCCCTGTGGGGCCGTGTAGCGCGGGAAGAACTTTTCATTTCCGTTTACTAATAAACTCCAAACAAGAGAGACAGTTTATCGTTAGACAAGTAAGCAAGTGACATACTGTCAGTATCGTGTAGACGATAGCAGTAAGAGGTCGGTTATTTGACGCACTCGTCACGGAGAAGATGGGCATTCCCCAACAGTTGACTAAGCCCATACTCTGTCAACGTTACACGCACACGAACATGCACACACAGAAATTTAATCACAGTTTATTATAGGGTATTGTACTGTATCGATACAATGGGCGCAGGAACTGCCTCCATGCCCACAGACAGGTACATCATGAATAACTTCTAACTCCGGTTCCCGAAAATGATGCTATAAAATTATACAAAACCAGACCAAAACTTATCTAATCGCACTTTGCATCGACAACCAACTCATGCAAAACATGCAAAGTGTTACACTTCATATGCTGTATAACTATTATGTACTCGATAAGTATCAATCAACTGACAGCTGAGCATTGGTCAAAACGTACGGAATAATGACGTATCATTGTGTGAGAATAATGTTTACTTACGTCGCGAGAATACCGAGTTTTATTGTGCGGCAATTTGTCGTAATGCAAAAATGTCATGCACATTCAAATGCTTATACCCTTTTGACGTTGAACTAGCGCGGTGTGTGCTATTGGAGGTCTGCACGGGCCGGAATTAATATACTTCAAACGAGCCGAGCCAGGTACGGGTCAAGAAGTCACCGGGCCGTGCCGGGCCGGGCCTGAAAGTGTCGGCTAATATATATATATATATATAT
>Ga0209363_1000950_pt1 | contig 12853 bp, 5 predicted proteins | sample WorMetexBAHAMAS3_FD_187385 | JGI IMG/M metagenome (GOLD analysis project Ga0209363, IMG submission 187385) | Marine gutless worms symbiont microbial communities from Max Planck institute for Marine Microbiology, Germany - Inanidrilus exumae... | ecosystem: Host-associated > Annelida > Digestive... | reverse complement strand
CTGCGCCGCGCCTCCGAAATCTACCGTTGGTTCGCCGAACGTCGTCGCCGACGACGCGTGCTTTCACCGGCGCTCAATTTCCGCTCATCTAATCGCGTCTCGTCCTCTTAACCTAATGGCGCCGAAATACAGACGCGTTGCGGACGATATGAAGAAACGTTTGCGAACGTTTAGGATTTCGTAACTTGACGGTGTCAGAACTAGCAAAAATAGAGGTCAAGGTTAACGTTTGCCTGGACAGAAACTAACGCAGCATAGAATGCTTGCAAGTGTTGATATTTATCGTCCTTGCACAAATTCAAGACTACATTGCCTGACGTAGACCATACATCATTTATTAGTAAATTTTTAGGTATTATTACCCGCGCGGCGCTAGCGATGCGCGGGTATTAGCCGTCGTTGTGTGTCTGTGTGTCTGCAGTGCTCCAATCATATCACTGGAACGGCTGAACCTAAACTCGTCTGTCTGACACACGCCGGTATTGTATCAAAACGGCTAAACGTAGAATGACGCAAACAACGCCACGTGATAGCCCAGGGACTCTAGTTTTCTGACGCCATGAGTCGTTGGTGGACGACTCCCTCCCTTCGCCCTGAAATTTGCGCTCAAAGTCCCTGAAATGGGCGTGGTCACGTTACGTGACCCATTTTAAATTTTTAGTCCCTAAGATATCTTTGGAACGGCTTAAGCTAGAGACTTTAAAGTTGGTGTGCGTGTTGATCATAGCAAGTCTCAGCATATGGACGACAAATTGTCCCTTAAAGGGGCGTGGTCACTGTCGTCACTCACGTGACCAAGTGACGTGACGTCTTTAACTCTTGGAAAATCAGCGATATTATCTCGAAAACGGTACAAGATAGCCTCATAGTTTCTATTAAATTCAAATAGGAAGTCGTACGCGCTCTATCGAATGGTTATGTTGCCGATGATCTTGGGTGACCCCTAAGCACGTTAAACCACCTCAATGTTTACATTTTGCGTTGCCTTATGGCTTATGCATCTTTGTAGATGGTGATCGCAAAGACTCTAAATTTGATGTACACGTTAAATATGCAAGTCATAGCCTACGGACAACAAACCGTCCCTGATAGGGGCGTGGTCAGGTCATGTGACCCATTAGAAATTTTTAGGGCTTCAATCATTATCACTGGAAGGGCTGAACATAAACTCGTCAAATGTTGTACACAGGTAGGATATGTCAATTTTAGCAACAGGATGGCATATCACCCACAAAAGAGGCATGTTTATGGTCACGTAACGCGTCGCGCGGGTTTGTCAGCGACTGCTGAAGTACTTGTTGAGATAGAACCAGATATTGATCGAGAATCGCCAATCTGAACCTACCCCACCTCTAAGTGGCGTTCTCGTTCAGGGTGACCCCGTCGGAATTTCGCCGTGATTTTTGGCGTCAGAAAACTAGAGTCCCTGGTCTATCGTATGGCGTTGTTTGCGTGATCCTAGGTTTAGCTATGTTGGTACAATACTGGCATGTGACGGACGGACGGACGGACATACATACAAACGGACGGACGGAGATACGACGATAGCATGTACCGCGCTAGCATAACGTCGCGCGGTAATAAAAACAACAATCGAAAGTAATTTGGCAAAAGTCCGCATCGTCAGCGTACAGCGCGCCCACGCCCCATAGTCCCTGTACTTTGCATTGGATGGCACGTGTCTCCCCTCAAATAGTGCCCCTTTCCGTGGGGATCTGATTGGTTCCTTGGACCCGTATGAGTCAACCCCCAAACGGCATCTTAATCGGTTCAGCCGTTTTTATACAGCCCACCCGTGTGCGCAACTCACACACAACCAGACAGACAGACATACATGCAGATAGACACACAGACACACGTGCGATAGAAATAGGCCTAATAACAATAATAATAATAAAAGAGCATGTCCGTCTTGCGTTGTTACCGACGGACATTAAACGACCTGATGGTCTCACTCTTGTCCCATAGCAGGGACGTCACGTCAACTGGTCTGTTGACCGAAGAATCATGTCAGAGCTAATTGTTGCTTTTCGCACAAACGAGAAACGTGCTCACACAGACGCCGTAAAGGAGCAGGATAGCACATAATTGGTCATTTCGGAGCAAGGACGTAGGCAGGCATAGGCTTCGAGGGGCTTGAACCCCCAAACATCGCTTAAGCCCCACAAATGAAACCAAGCCGATTAAAAAAACCCTTGAGCCCTTGTGGCCGTTATTCCGGCCATAAAATGTTTGACGTTTTCTCCGAATGGCCAGTAAACCGGCCATCGCAAGTTTAGACATATCCCGTGTGGTATGTAAACCGGCCAATAAGTCCGATATTTAGGCCGACCTTCAGTCGGTTACGGTGGGGTTGGTAGGGTTACAGTCGGACAAATACAGAGCACCAGGGTTCAAAGTTTTAATAAATGGGCTAATGACGGAATGAGACCAGCTAAGGAAGGGGAAACGGATGGAGGAAAAATTTAGGCGAATGGGCTTGAGCCCCCAAACCTAAATTGCTGTTTCGGAGACTAGTCCTTCCAGGCGATCAATTGTACTGGACCCACGTACTATTACTGACCGCCATATTCACAACAGCCAAGAGAAATGATACAGGAAACGCAACAAGAACTCAGCATCTGCTGGGTTGGCCGACCGTTGCCTAACGAGAGCCGAACGCTCAGTGCAACTGCTTCAAGTTGTTTCTCAGCTAGCTCATAGGCCTATGTGACTTAAGGCGCTGAGATCCTATCAGTGGGAAATCATTTTGATTGCTTTCAGAATCAAGTGATGAATTGCGTTCATGCCAAAGGCGTAGGAGGCAGGATAAACATAGTCGATAAACCGATAGGTCGATCGATAATGAAGTTCTGATTCTGAAAGTTTTGAAAACATTCATTTTTTGTGCCATGAAACTGGAGACTGCTGTCCTCGGCTCCCTACACGGTTCATACGTGGAAATTCTGACAGTCTGGCAATAGTACGCAGTATAGATTAGTTCCATCCAACATAGTGAAATGTAGGCTGCAGTAGCATGAACAACGTTGCGATTCCCTGTGGTCATCATTGGCATCGGCAAGATTTATTGTCAGTAATATCCTTTATCACTGTCGTGATGAGCAAGCATGGCGTGTCGCGTGAGACCATCAGTCATCTTCCCGTGCTTTTCATTTGAAAGCCTCGTATCACTGCCGGACTGTCGACGAGTCGCCGCATTGTTTCTGCCGAACGTGTGAATTATGGCGCTGCCATCTAGCGAACATGATTGAAGTTTGACAATCGCAACTGCATGACGATCAGTCGCCTATTGCAACGTCCGACCGTATTGCTCGGCCCTGTCCTGTCACAGTCTCACCGACAGACATACGGACGTTAGCAGACTGTTTGAGTGCTCTATCATTTTCAAGTTTTTACAAAGTGTTCTTAAATTTGAAATTGATATTGACAAAACCTTGCTCTGAAGTTCTTCAATATGACAGTGTTTCTGACGCCGGCGTCATCGATCCTTCATCGATTACACTGAAAATGTCTGGAAATAGCCTAGTTCTTGCACCCACCAACATAATACTCACTTTTCACTACTAATTTCTATACCAATAAATTCTTCTACCGATCTTTATAAAACTGGAACTTGCGGAAACTTCACCAAGGTTGCATATCAACAGTTTGACCTAGCCTATTCTTTACCACTAGGCCTAGGCTATAACTAGAGTAAAACATTGCTTTGATCAGTGATCGGCCTATGCAATGTGTGGTAGGCCTACTGACTTATAGTTAACAAGCGATACTTTTCGAAGCAGCAGTTTGCGGCGGCTAGTGGCCACCTAGAGGAGATACGGGCACTTTGATCTGTTAAATTTGTATAGTGCTTGAATTACTGAATTTATATTAGGCTTATGCGTGCGGCCAAATGTGTCTCGTGTTCGTTCCTAATGTTCTATACTGCGAGAAACTGTTTTCACTGCGGGAATCTGTTCACTGTTTATAAAATGATACTTCAGCTAACGGGGGAGGGGAGGGGCAGCTAAGTCATAGGCCTATACCTCGCACCACAATGTTACATAAAGAACCACGAGCCGCCGCCTTCGCTACGCTTTGACCACACTGTGTGATTTCCCAAGACTCCGTGTAATTCGTCTCCGGTGCTCGAAGTGCATTCTTGTATCGATACGACGGACTCTCGGAAGTAGGCGTTGATAAACGTGCACTGCCGATCAGGTCCGTTAATTAATTGGCTTGGATAGAGCTAAACACCAATTCCAAAGTCATACGCTATGCTGTACTCAAGCTAAGCCTTTTATCATTGCCATGATTATCATCATCAGTTAGAGATTTATAGCGAGGCGATTACAATTGAACATAGATGCACTCCAAAAACCAATAAAAACATAAAAATCAAAAATCAAAGGTCAATGCACCTTAAAATCTAAACGTATTGTAAAATGGTGTGTTTTCAGCTGTTTTAACGACCGCGTTAGCCGCCGGGAAGGTAAAGCAATATGTCCATCCGTCCGTCCGTCCGTCCGTCCGTCGGTTTGTTTCCACTCTATCTTTTGAACCGACTAACCATTGAACTTGAGTTTGTGTGTGTGAGTCATAACCAAAGCTCGTCTGGGATTGAAAGTCAAGGTTATAGATCAAGGTCAAAGGTCAATGCCCAGCGCGTATGGGCGTGGTAACGCAGTAACGCTGTCGGTTTGACCTCGATCCTCCACCGAGGACAGTTTTTCTAGTTCGAAACTCTGCCGGGTCTTCGCCACGACGCGTATATCTTTAGCCAGTGCTTTCCATGCGAAGTGACCAGCGTATGAGAGCGAATCACCATGACAGCGCATGCCTACCTAACTCTGCGAGTGCGTTTAAAATACGTTATAATATTATAAGCTATCATCAAAGTTCAAGTCTGTTGCCACATTGCATGCTGTTATACGGACTGTTTTTCGTGATGATGATGATGATGAATATAATAATAATAACGAAATTCTGAGGATACGCCGTGCGAACGGCTATTCAGAAATTTTCGTAGTTTACTCGCTCAGATAACATAATGCTGAAAAAAACGCAATACTAGCCTGCTTTCAACGATTACCATCAACTGCACTTTGTTTCTGCAGACATGGCGTCTCTCGAGTCGATCTAATGCTTGCGATCTAACCACATCACACGAGTCGGGGTGGCATATTTAAAATAATTCTAGAAAGGGGAGCCACTCGCACCTTTCTGAAATTCAAATGGCATATGTCACTTGTGTCTGCACGTTGAACTTAGACTTTTTATATAATTTTTATCAATTCCTCAGTTGATAAGTTTAAAGAGGACGCGCATGGCATTAGGTGATTCAGGTGGGGCCTCCGATCTCTATATGGACATATGCAATAAGACCTAAACAACACGACACCAACAAGTAAGTCGGTCCTCCTTTTGTCGGGCCGAAATGTACGCTGGACGTGTCGTATGCTCTCCCCTGGTGAGTCACGGTAAGTATGCGCCGCGCGCCCTATTAACGTTAGAAAAAAATGGGACAGACAGACGGACGGACGCCAGACCGATGCATTACGCTTACCGCGCTAGACAGGGACAGCGTAAAAATGGCGAACGAAACAAAATTCACAAAACAAAACAATACGTGAACGATGTTGATTGCTGTAATGTTGTATACGCTGAACGATGCCAGCGCATTAGAGATTTTTTGACAATGCGCTATATAAATTTACTTTTACTTACTTACTTACTAATTTACTAATTACTTACTTACTGAAGTAAAACTGTTCGTGAATTTTATTTTTATTTATAATGGTAAATCTATGTCCGGAAAAAGTGCCACTAAATTTTTGCCTCTAATTTTGCCAAATACTGACTGATTTTCTAAATTTTTTCATTGACAGACTTAGCAGTAAATTTGTATTAGATTACAGGGGTAATAAATATGCTACCATTGAGTAAATGCGCCGTTACACAATACAGCCTTCTAATTGTCTATGCATTTCTTGGCTACAACTTAGTGTGTGGCATGTGTGCCACTAACATAAGATGCCAATGCCAGACCGGCCCAGCCGTTCAAGTAGTTTACGACTTTTACGACTTTTACCTGCAAAAAATGTGGTGTCCTACGGAACCGTGGTATCACTGCCAAACAGACAATATTAGTATAGCCTATCATGACGATACTCTACGGCTATAACTCCGCTGAAAGTGAACCGATTTAGATGAAATCTGGAACAGTGTGAGCCAAATGTTGGAGACTGGCCCTGGCAGATTTTGGGCGCGATCTGCGCAATAGCGACAGTTTGAGAGGCATCCGAATTTTGTTAATTTTTAGGTCACGCAACGCACGATTTCACCGATTTCCCGTCGGACAAATTTTACGACATTTGAACACAACAACGTCGATCGGTGAGGCAGTGAAACCTTCGGAACAGAATTTTGAAAATTTTACCGTAAAGGGTCGTTTTTTCCAAAAATCCCGCAAAAACTGCTTACACAGTTTCCAGATTTTGCGACTTCAGGCCGTCATAAATCCGCAATGATTACAGATCGCCGAAAATTCACTTCCAGATGGTCCCTCTATGCGATGTCTAGTTTCAATTTTTACCGTTAGAATCAACCCAAACTCTTTCCCTTGGGCTGTATGTTTTGTACGATTAAGGTACCTACCCAAATTTTCGGCAACGTCCGATGTCCGATATTCCGTATTAAAACAAATGGTACGTTGCAGTGATGGTGCGGCCTATCGAGCGATATATTGAAAAAAGCAGACTGAATTGGAAACTGAAAATAAGTAACACGGCAGATAACGCTGGCATCACTCAGTCACATGCACGTGACACTAGGTATCGTCGTATGTGCGTCAGTTGCCTAAATAAGTAAACAGTTGTGCAACTGTCGAGTACGCCGGTGGTAAACGCTCTCTTCGAGCCTATATTGTAGTGTGTCTCCAGATACACTGCAACCCGTATAGTTTATTGTTCTAGAGCTTTGCAGTACATCCCGCTGTGCTGCAGTGACTGTTTTTGTAACTACTGTTTCTGAGTGTTTCATTCGTTGTCGTCGTTAGAGTGACAGATAGTTTTAGTGCTTATTCTGAAAAGTTCACCTGTGTGCTGTTACGAACTCGTTATTCTGCAGTATGATGCCTTAAGATTATAAAGTAAATCCGCATTTGGTTTGAGACACATTGGACTATGTGCACCAGTTTTTAGAGATCGGGTATAAACCCGCCCAAGGTGTATACCGGTCGCTTCTTGTAATAGCTTTACTCCGGAAGCTCAGATCGCCATAAATTAATTACTAGTTTTACGTAAACTAATTTCGTTACAACTAGTTTTAAGGCCACGCGACCTAAAAAAATGTCGCCCCTACTAAAGACTGGCCTTTTGGGCGTGACTGAATAAACATTATTGTTTTCGCTAAATTCACGTAATTCGACCCGGTCACTTATCTCAGCACTTACTGAGCGCTTGTCTTGTACCGGGTACGCTGTTACACCAACTGCATCACTCTGTAATTAACATGTTATGAATCTGGATTTGATCGGTCAACAATTTCGTGTACACTACGTGTCGAGTCGGGTCACGTAAGATGGGTTGGGTCGGACTGGGCCAATAAAAGACTGACCGGCAACTTCGCGTACTCGCAGGGGTTGTCGTCGCCGTAACGACGCTGCTGCAGCATCGAGCATCTGTCAGTCAGAGCGAACTTGCGCCGTGGCTCCGCCCCGCGACTACGAGGCGGATAGTTTATCCAACGTCGAACGTTCGTCGCCAGCCCCTTGGGATCAGCACTCAGTATAACGGCAATTAGAGTTGGATATTGCCGACAACGCGTGAAATTGTCGCACCGACTGAGCAGGCCGCTGTGGTCCTTACCCACATTCTTCTATGTATCGGGCACCTGCTGACGTCACCTCTGATCGTACTGTTGTCCGCTGTTCAAGTCTCACTGACTCTGCCGCGACGACCAAGAGTTGCCTAGCAACGACGACAGGTGCGACATCGAGCGCCGTCTGCCGACGTCTGCAGTTCGGCGTCGATGACGACACCGACGCCGTCGACCGCCAGAGGTCGCCGCGCGACTCCCCGGAGACAGTTCTCGACTACCTCGAGCGGTTGTACGGCGACAAGGTGCAGAGGTGGAACATGGACTTTCGAACAATGACGCCGCTGAACGGCGGCAGGTGGCGATGGACGCGACTGGCCACATCCCAGACTCTTCCGTCGGACGACCGTACAAACGACAGATGCTCGCCCGCTTCTCGAAACATCGCGACGAAGAAACGGAGAAGGCTAATGAACGGTAAGTTAAATGAATAACATCATTGTCATTGTCATAATAAGTCTCCGCTGCCGCTGACAGACCCGCGCGACGCGGTGATTCACGCCCACCGTGCTGTACAGGTGTGGACAGTCAGCGTGATAAACTGGTGAGTGACCGACGACCGTCACCACTTTATCACACTGCAGTTCACATAAGTTGACAGCACCGCAGACGATCGACGTGCCGTTGCGAAATTTTCGAAGTCCAGAGTTTGGGTGAAAGTTCTAGAGGAAAGTACCCTTAGTTTTGGAGATACCCGAATTCTCTTTCAACACATTGTAGAATAAGCCGAGAGAAGCCTTTGTGCTCGATCTGTTCAGCTGTTTTCGTACAGTACCGGCTTGTGTCGGAAACGGGGTGGTTAGGGGTAGTTAGGGTTCATTCAAGGTCACTGGAAATAACACCATTGGATAGACCGTATACGAGTTTCTATTAGCATTCCATAGTAACTGTGTCCATCTTGCACCGTTTCTGAGATATGGCGAGACGTTGGTCGAAAATCGCCTATTTGAACCTACCCCACCTCTATTTGGCACTTCCATTGGGGTGACTCCGTTGGAATTTCGCCGAGATATTTGGCTTAAGAAAACTAAGGTCCCTGGGCTATCGTATATATGGCGTTGTTTACGTGATCCTAGGTTTAGCCGTCTTCGTAGAATACTGACTTGTGATGGACAGACGGACGGACGGACACGATGACAGCATATACTGCGCTGGAATAGCGTCGTGCGGTAAAAACTATGTAGTTAAGTGGCACATTTAGAATTTTAAAATTTAAATGTCGTATTTTAACTTATGTATGTCCACTGAATGTGACTCTGAATACGAATTTTTCATGACGAAAGGTCGCATTGCATTGCATGTCATATCATATCATATCACATCATATCATAGCTGCATTTATAGTGCGCCTATTACTAGGTAGAACATAGGTGCATTACAGAAGTCCGACTAGATAATATACTCACTAAAACACTGTTATTGAGGATTGAATAATCCCTTTTGCTGCGTACACCGCAGCAGAGAGTCCCAATGCTTTTCGATAGGCCAAACAACCCCAAAATTGCCCCTCCCCGTGGGGATCTCGACCCCCCTATCTAATAGGCTGCGTGGTTCTTTGGGTCCACAAGAGATTGACCAGTTGCCCCAAAGGCATCTCGATCGGTTCTGCCGATTTTGCACGGTACATCAGTGTGACCAAGTTTGACCAACACACAGACAGACACACAGACCACACTACGTGCGACATCTGTAACAATAGGCCGCATCTTATGCACTGCGTGTATGCGATGCAGCCTGAAGATGTATATTTCAGTATTAAACCAAGTATATAGGACATTTCCCAAAACAGCCACGCTGTTGTATATAGGCCCTACGTTATATATTACACTAGATGCATGGCAAAGCGCAGCGTGAGCCCGCCCGGCATTCTGTTGTTCTAGACTGTAAGCTCGTGTCACTACATAACACATGCCAAAGTTTGCCTGCTGTCTGTTATATAACTTCCATGCGTTAAGGCTGGCAGTCTCCCGATGCGAATATTTAGCGGGGTGGGCAAATACTCGCCAACCGCGCTCAGCCATTTCTGGCCCAAAGTTTACCAAATTTCGTGAGCCATGTAGGGGAGTCCCTGTAGATTGACAAATTTCTTTCCGATTGTTGATATCGTGTTCCGTTGCAGAGATACGTTTGGTCAAAGTTCAAAGTCGGTTCCCGAAAAAAAAACGTTTTTTTGCCCCATGCAGTCCATCGGAGGTAAATGCTTGGGGGAGTTCGGACCACGTTTTTCAAATAGCAGTCATAAGTGAATATGTATCCAAGTTTGGTTGAGATCCGTTCAGTGACCTCAGAGATTAGGCGTCGAAAAAAAAGAAAAAACAGCGGTAAAATATAAGCCCTTTGGCATCGCGATGCTGTGAGTGCTGACAATATTGTCTGGCAAGATATGAGATCTAAGCCTTCGTGCCCCGGCGCAAATTGGTCGTTGATAAGCGATTCGCTAAGGTGTGAAGATTACTGAAGAATAAAAGATCTCTGGAAATACCGCACTTTGATTCTGTTTCAATCATTTCATGGTTGCATGCAGTCTTTGAAGTAATGAGAACGAGTTAAGTTTAATTGTTTGAAACAACTTAAAATAATAGACTGTACATTTGCAATTATAAGAATAGCAATAAATCGCATGAATTTGTACAAATTATTCGAACGACGCCCATTACGCGTAATATTGATCATGCGTGATTTGATGTTTATTCAGATTTCTATCCGTGCAAAAAACCTAAACCGACATTAACTAGCACGAAGCGCTCAAGACACATCAAGCTTACAACATCACAGTCATCACTCAACATTAGTGGTAAGTGGGCCTATTAATGAGTGTATTGTGGATAGCCTGTTAGCATATTGGACCGGCTCTGATCGGATCTTTTCTTCTGTTCTCATCAGTTTATATGCCGCGCGACGCTACGCTATAGCGTAGTATATGCTGTGGCCCCTGTCTCTCTGTGTGTCCGTCTGTCTGACACAAGTCGTTGTTCTACTAAAACCTAGTTTTACGCAAACAACGCCATACGATAGCCCAGGGACTCTAGTTGTCTGTTGCCAAAAATCTCGGCGAAATTCCAAAACGGTCACCCCAAACGGTGGCGCCAAATAAAGGTTGGGTATTTTAAAATCGGCGATTTTTGACCAATATCTCGCTATAACTAAGAAACAGTGCAAGATAGGACCATAGTTATTTTTACGGGAGGCTAAGAGCAACATGTATGCGCTCTACCGAATGGCGCTATTTTCGGTGACTTTGGGTGACCCGTAACTACCCCCAAACCACCCCATTTTCCACATTTTATATCTCTTTTCATATCCTCGTAGTGGGCGGAGATGCAGGAGACTTCAAATTTGGTAGGCAGGTTGATCATAGCAAGTGTTAGCCCATGGATGACAAATTGTCCATGAAAAAGGCGTGGTCAGGTCACGTGAACCTTTTAAATTTTGGTTGGCACCAATCATATCTCCGGAACAACTAAAGCGAGAGTCGCCAAATATTGTACGCGGGTAGAATGTATTAAATGTTGACCTCAGGATGACAAACTATCACCTAATGGGCATGATCAGGGTCACACGACCCGTCTTTTTAAATTTTGGTCCCCAATCATATCTTTGGAATCGGCGAAGATAGGCACTTCAAATTTCTTGTACTGATGGATACAGAGGAGTGCTAATGCATGCATGATAGATTACCCCCGGAAGGGAGGTGTTCCGGGTCACGCGACTTCTTTAAATTTTGGGAAATAAGTGATAATATCTTGGAAACGGTGCAAGATAGACACATAGTTGCAATTGCAGATCAGGCCTAATAGGTAATCAGTATGTGGCCTATCGAATGGTACCATTACAGGTGACCTTTGGTGATCTTGAATGTCACTTTTGCTGTTTGAAACCTTTGTATCCATCCGCCACCGTGGTTTACGTCCATGAAGGTGCGCTGGCGAAGTAATACACGGTGACGTCAACAACACTGGTGGTAGTCGACGTTGGTTGACCACAGTTATGATCCAGTTGACATCACTAAGATTGGTTGTACGGAAGTCTGTTGGTGACTCGCACGGCATTGCATGCTCGATGTGCTATAGTTGTGCCTGGTGTAACGATGTGTGTACAAAACTACGCAGGTAGTGGAATAAAACGTGGCAGTTGCTGAAAGTGCTTCTCTGGTTATCACGTGATCTGCTTGTGTTATTCGCATCACACCCACCGTCGAGATCTGTATTCAGCAGCTAGCCCGAGTAGAAGTAATGGTTTGATTGCCATATGAAGCGATACGGAATATTTAGAATGCACTGAGCCAGTGCCGTCGCGCGGGTCTGTCAGCGGCAGCGGAGACTTCTCAAGGTCACCACAGGCAGTCTCAAGTCAAGGAAGTGCGATTTTTGTATGGTCAGCAATTAATGACAAGATTTCAACTGACATAGAGCGTCGCGCAGTCCCTCTGTCATAGATGAGCTTCTTGTTATTTTGTAGATAGATCTTCATTAGTTTATACCGATAAGGTTCCATGTGATAGACAAAGCTGCTCCTTATTTTAGCTTAGCACGTGTTAAATATTTCTCGTTCGTATTTGAATTCGGTTTCGTGTGTGCATAAATTTAATCCTGAGCATCCGTTTCTCGTTTAGCGGAAACCAAAGCAGTAGCGTCTACTTGAGATCTATGCCGCTACTACGGTAGTCTGATTATAGTCCGGAGTTCTTCACAGAGACAGTTTCGACGATCGATTAAGCGCAGTTAACTTTCGCAATCACGTGGTTTCGTTTAGACTCTCCATCCTGCGTCGTATTTACAGAACAAGGAATCAAACGACTTCCCGGTATACCCGCCGGTATTCGTTGATGAAGACCATGCTGGCTCGCCGGTACTGGGTGGAGTAAAATTTCCCGAACACTACGGTCCGATGAGTGCCATATGCGCACGTGTCTCGCCAGCAGCAGCAGCAGCAGCAGCAGCAGCGACGATGGATGCGGTCGGATGACGCGGCCTAGCAGTGATTGGTTCCGTGAACG
>Ga0209363_1000949_pt1 | contig 12854 bp, 9 predicted proteins | sample WorMetexBAHAMAS3_FD_187385 | JGI IMG/M metagenome (GOLD analysis project Ga0209363, IMG submission 187385) | Marine gutless worms symbiont microbial communities from Max Planck institute for Marine Microbiology, Germany - Inanidrilus exumae... | ecosystem: Host-associated > Annelida > Digestive... | reverse complement strand
GCCGTGAAGCGCGCGATACGCCATGCCCGCCACCTTGAAATCGACACGTTCTGGCAGACGCAGCCAATGCAGTGTTGCAAGAGCGTCTGTGATGTGATCGTAACGACGCAGTCGATACACCAGACGAGCCGCAGCGTAAAAAACAGACGCCAGATGTCTCTGCTGATATGCAGGAAGCCCGACTAGCAAAAAATTGCCATAGTCGAGCCTCAAATGCACGACCATGTTCTCATCCACTGATCTATGATCTTTTCTTCGATATTTTTATGACCTAGATTGTGACAAGGTGAAACAGCGCACATACACACACACCGCGGACTGATAGCTTTATATGGACCACTAAAGTGATCGGCAATCCTAATATATTAAATTTCAACAGCGCTTTCTGGAGAGCGTTACAGGCTAGCTATATGATGATGACCGCAAACAGCCGGAAGCAGTCAACCGCGCGGGTCAAATTCTGGCTTAATGTTTGTTCACATCGGATACGTGGCGTGACGCTGCGGTTTGGCGCCGCATGGCACCGCAACGCATCCGGTGTGAATAAACCTTTACTTGAATCTTTACGCGATTCGGCAAGCTGAGAGGACGCGCGACACTCACGATAAAAAGGATGTTGGCGACTGCTAAACAGTAACGAAGACAAAGTCCGCAACTGTTGCGTCGTGTCGACTTGTAACTCATCATCATCATATTTGCTTGTCTTCAGTTCGCTGAATGCGCTGCAACAAACAGTTAACGGCTATGCTTAACAAGTAGGTTCTATGTCGGTCCTCCTTATTGTCAGGCCGAAATGTACACGCTGGCTCGCCGCGTCGCATGGTGCCCCTGGTGAGTTACGGTGAGTATGCCGACGGGACGGACAGACGGACGGACGCCAGACCGTTATATTACGTTACATTACGCTTTCCGCTAGACGCGGCCAGCGTAAAAAGTGTATGACTGCCGCAGAGGGATCGTGCGATGCTCTTCACCATTTGAAATTGTCTACCATCGACACAAACGATACTATGTGAAATGGTAATTCAGTCTGTAACAGTGATGATAAAGCGCTGCATAATCGTAGTATCGTACGAAAACTTTCATTTTAAATTTTAAAAATATCCAGAAATGCCCTAAGGTCAGAAATTCACTAACATTTCTATTTTACGTACCGGTAGGCCTACGAAACAACCATGGCTCAGCTGTTGCTGACGAACCCACCAGCGCAACGCGCTGCATCACGTACGGCAAACGGCGACATTTTAAAACAGTCATGTGACCAACGACGCCCATGTAGGGGGCGATATGTCGTCCGTTTGGTAACATTAGATATAGCCCAATGGAAAGCGTATAGTTGGCTTCCTATTAGTGATAATTGAACTTTTTCGCTAGCTCTTACGGCTGAGGCACTATTAAGCGAAATCTGTAGAAATCAGTGTTTACTGAAGGGGTTGGTCACTTTGAGAGCAAATTTTAGGTAGATGGGGACGTCGCCCGAAATTCATCTATGGACAGTTAGATAGATGATTAGGAATGATGTAGCTACAACTTTGCCTCTGGAAGTTTTCACACAAAAAACTTTGTAGCAGACTTCTTTCGACAGAAGTTGAAATTTACTGGAAAAAAAACAGCAAAATCTCGTTTTGTGACACTCTTTGGGGACTTACAAAACGTACACGGTTCATCTATGGCTTGCTGGAAAGCGCGTGGTCGACTTCCTGTTAGTGCTAATTGAACATTTGTCGCTAGCTCTCACGGTTGAGGTGCTATGAGCGGATATTGGTTGAAATAATCGTTGTATTCGAAAGGGGGTGTGTCACTTTGAGCGCAAATTTCGGGGCCAATGGGGCATCGGCATCGCCCATCAACGACTGTTGGTATCACAAAAACTATTTATCACTTAGCATTGTTTGCGTGATTCTAGGTTTAGCTGTTTTGTTACAATACGGGCGTGTGGCAGACGGACAGACGGACGGACACACAATGACAGCAAGTACCGCGCTAGCATAGCGTCGCGCGGGTAAAAATATAAAGCCTATGTTAGAACACAGCTAATGTCATGTAGGCTTTAACAAATGTTGATATATTATACCTGGAGTAACCGAAACGAGACGTTATAGGCTTAATCGCACCCTATATTTTGACCAATAATGACTATACTAACGTATAGTTCGAACATTCAGTTTCAATTGCAATCCACAAACATAAGTAGCCTATACATAAAATGCAGAACGTATTAGGCCATGCTAACTAATTAACTGTTTAGTTTACCAAACGACTACAAAGTTCTGGCTTCGTTATAGGGGGCATACCCTACTAAGCTGAATTTTCACGTCATATTCCAACGTATAAAAAATAATTGGTATATAAGCCTAATTTATATTTAATATTAAACCCTGTCAACATAATGGAAGGAAGTAGGCCCATGAGTACATGTTAATCTAGAAGCTGAATAGTATACGTATCGGCCCTTACGCAAGCGCTACCTGAGCAAAACCAATACAGGTAACCACGTCAGGGCCTAAGCCACTGGCTTAGCTGGGTAAATAGGCCTATAGCCTATGCGCTGTAGTAGGCTAGCTCTGTTATGTAGCAGCCTAGTATATGGGCAGGCGCGTAAATATGGACGAAAAATAGGGCTGTGCGTCGTCGCCCACGGCAAAGTTTGAAAAGGCGCAGCGTATAATCCTGAGTGACAAAAATTTTGTATGTAGGGCCCTACTAAAATCCTAAATAATCCATACGGTAGGCCCTACATAGTTCCATAATCAAGCAGAATTTATGACAGTTAAATCCAGTTAAGATTCGATTTTCTTACACAACAGGTATGGCATCTGTTCAATTCGGTTGTGTAAGGAAATTGAATCCAAAGTGGATTCTGAGTGTATGCCCTACTGTTAGTTTAGTGGTAGGAACTAGAAAGGGAATTCTACCCCAAGAAAAGATTCTGTTTTAGACTTCAGCATTCTTAGAAAATATCCCTGTACCGGTGAAGGGTGACGAGGCTAACTAAGTAAACACGTAAATAAGAACTGAGGCCTTTCCGCCTAAACAGGCGTTGGTTTGAGCTTTAAAGGTTTAGGCTAAAACCAAAATGATACGAATGTAATTTTGAAGCTATGGTCGATATTTAGTTAGCTTTTTAATGTTACCATGACAACGAGTGGGCGTGTCAGTAGGCGTGTCGACACTTAGTGACGAAAACGTAATACGTATAACTTTTATTGAAAATCTTTGTAAGATTCGTTTATTGGTCATAACTCTAGCATTTATCTGGGTACGACTGCATTATGAAGGCAATGTCGGCGCAGTTATTGCTGTCGCGAAGTCCAAGGTCGCCGAAAAATTCCCCGATCAGCACTAGTAGCAGCACAACCGCCGACGCATCTGATACTCGGTTAGGCCATCCTGTTAATGAATTGGATGACAGTTGTGAAGAACGTCGGTCAAATTTGGCGTCGCAAGGCGCCGAAAGCGGTGAGGAAGTACCGCAGTCTAATAGCCTGTGGGGATTATCAAAAAGAAATGGAGCTGTGAAACTGAAATCGTTAGCATTTTCACGAAAGCGACGTGGTTCCGGCACTGTACCAGCTCGCTCATACAAGCAGAAATCTCGCGTTTTACACGTTCCTGTTGACAATAAAGATTTGCAGAAACTTTACCAGAGGCCGCAGTTTACACTGCAGGACTTCATTGTCGGGTTTGCAGCCAGTGTTGGTGTTGTGGAGAGGTCACTGCTCCCAGCATTCACGGACTGTGGACTACAGAAAGTCTTAGAAGAACATTGTGAACCAAATAGCAATCAGCTAAGTACACAGCTGCTGCAGCTGCCAAATGACTTGCCTGAGGTTTGCAAGCGAGTGCCACCCAAACAGGTGTTAATAGAAATGGCAGCAGTTGTTAGAGAGCAGCTGTACAAGGTAGTCCATCATGGCACTTGTTTTTCATTATTACTTCACCCACAGGAGCGGTTGCAAAATATTGTAATGAGCGTGTTTGTGCGTATATGTCTGTTTGTCTGTCTGCGAGGATATCTGGAACGGCACGTGCGATTTATACCAAATTTATTGTGCATGTTGCCTATGGCTCGATCGGCCCTCCTCCGGCAGGGTGACGAAATCACAAGCGGAATGGGACAATTTTGGGGGTTTCTTCCTTATTGACAGCACATTGTAATGGTATGAATTTTGCTACGAAAGATTAAATTCACTTAGATGTACTTATTTACCGTAAAGTTAGACAGAATTCAATTTCCTATTATTAAAGGGCATAATTTGGCTAACTATTTTGAAATTACTCACAAATTAAAGTAAAAGAGGAATGGAGAAATTTGACGATTAGTGGGAAGAATTACCAAAATGCAGATGCCCGTAGCTATTATTACTATGGTAATAGTGAACATTGGCCAAGACACAAATATACTTTGATGCATGGACATAGGTAAGCGAAGCTAATTTAGCGTTAATGGGACTATATTATAAGGAAGTATATTATATAGAGTTAAGGGAGAATTGAGCCACTGAGAATTATAGTGGTCCAGATAGGGGAAGATACTTGACTATAAGGTGCAAGCATTGGACGAGAGCTATTATCAGCTGTGAAGGGGAGTTGGATTGCACACCACGGGTGAAGTCTGATATCTACATTTTATTTACCTTGTTCTTTGTGTGTTCTTTGTGTCACCTTCTCAGTGTAGTTTTATTACCATCATTTTTAGCAGATTTGGAAATAGAATGTTGTACTCCATAATATTTTTTGAGTAATTCAATAATGACCTTGTATTCATCTGCGAGCTCCATGTCGGCCATGAATGATGTTAGTAATTGATGTTTGTGTTACTGTTTTCTACAAGACAACAGGTTTGAAGGTGAAGTCAATATTTCGACGAACTGGACCTTCTTATGGCCCACAGTGTGATGAAGTTTTCTTTTATCATGACGATTCAGCAGCAGATGAACAGTGGCTTTCTAATATGATGTAAATATTCACTTACTGCTTCACCTGCAGGAGCAGTTGTGAAGTATTGTGATGAGTACGTTAGTGTGTGTGTGTATCTGTCTGTCTGTCTGCGAGGATATCTCCGGAACCACATGCACGATCTTTGCCAAATTTTTTTGTGTATGTTGCCTATGGCTGTGGCTCAGTCCTCCTCTGGCAGGTCGACCAAATCCCAAGGGGAAGGGGCAATTTTGGGGGTTTTCTTCCCCATTGACAATGCATTGCAAAGCATAGCATTTTGGACCTATCAAGAAGCCATATGGGATGATGAGTGGGCTTGGCCTGAGGAACAGTATGTTATGTGGGGGTGACGATTTCCGAAGGGGAAGGGGCAATTTTGGATAAAACGTGCTCGGCAAGCCTAATACTTCTAATAATTGTGAATTGGACTGGTCCGTGCATCGGCAATCGAAGGGCAGATGCTTGATTGCGAGCGCTGAACAAGTCTATTATTGGCTGCGAAGTGAGGGGGGTGGGATTGCACACCGCGGGCGAAGTCTGATATCTATGATTGCCTTGTTTATTAACTGGAAAGATACTAGATGATCTTCTTATTAGCTAAATTGCTGTAAACGTAACTAATGAATGTGTTTGTTTAGTTCCAAAATGTGGTGGGGCGAAGTAGCGTGATCAGCACGTCTGTATGTCTTTCTTTCTGTCTGTCTGTCTGTGTGCTTGTCTGTATACTTGTATATCCCAAATACAGTATGTCCATATTTCACAAAATTTTGCACACATGTTACCTGTGACCTGTGGCTGTAGCACGGACGTCATGTGACAACGTCATAGTATTGTACTTCTCTTTTTGTGGATGACGCCACGTTTTTGCATATTGTTAATACACAGTGGCTCAGCAGCAGTGGTCGTTGACTGTCTGTTAGAAATTCACCGTCTGTCGAGTCTTTCAATCATGACTTTAGAACTTTCTACTTCAAATCATCCTTTGTTGATGAAGCGCATCTTATTCATCTAACGAGTGCCCACGCCTCTGATTCAGGCGTTTGTGCCTGCCCGCTTGCACGTTATAAGCTGATTATATGCATGCATGTATGTAAATAAGTAAGTAGTGTTATTCAAATATGACATATTTATTGTATTATTACTGGCCCGCCTACACATAGTGTAGGGAGAGACTAGTAACGGTCGCTGGTGTCTGTCGTCGTCGACTGCCGTCTGTAACGCTGCCGGCGGGCGGGCCGGCCGGCCGCCGGGCGCGTCGGCGGTCGGCGCGCCGGCCGCGTAGGTGGTCGGGGGGCCGACACTCTACGGCGGGCCAGTACGGTTATGTTTCCTTAGGGCGCCACCTTGTTTGAAGAAGCAGAACTCAGGTATAGTACATAATAATGTCTGTTGTGTGTGGCAGAGAAACTGAAGCACCAGGCAGTGATAGTATTGTACATGCCGCTGTTTCCGGATACGTCAGTGGATCACAAAGATGTTCCTCTCCTTTTGGCAAGTCATTCTGCGTGAAATATTATAAAGTCTGATGATTCACATAGGTGATTTTTTGCAGTCTTTGTCCTATGTTTGTCAGCCATTCACAAACAGAGTGAAACTTTTATTAATACTAAACTGTGATCTGTATTTGGAAAAAGCACACCACATTTTAATTGCCTTTCTTCTCTTGAACCTGGGTGAACCAATTCACTCTTGTTTGTTCCTCCACTTATTCCCAAGAACTTTGTGGATAAGTGACACGGGTATTTTACAGCCCGGATTGCCTTCCTGCACCAAACAAACCCTTGTCAAAACACTGAAGAGAACGTTGTGTAAAACTAAAAACAAGACAGCTTAAACAAATTCTGTTGTCTGTAGTTGTCAACTTTGTGTGATTGAATGCTGACTTGGACATGCTTTCTATGTGTGTAAATCTGATCACTACAAACCACATTTCTATGTCCATTTTGATGTTTGATTCTTCATTCCAAAAGTCTTACTGAATGCTAAGTCTCATGAATAACATTTGCTATTAATGTCATCAGTATTTACCTTGTACAATTAAACACTATGACCGGCTCAAAACCAGCTTATTTCTGCAATTTGTAGTACCACCTGATCCTGATGTTATTTCGCCAGCAGAAATTGGTGTCTTGGATGCAGTGTTGAAAGGAGGGTATGCTTTAAGTCTGAAGGTATCTAGATAGTACTTCATTTGCAGCACTATTGGTGTTTGTATGTTATGTGAAGAGAGCTTTTACGTGCGGTTGTGCAGTAGGGGCCATTTTACTGATGTACTGTGTTAGTAACTTATGCCATATCTACTCATATTTGTCAAGTATTCAAATAAAAGATGCTTCTACATATCTGACACATGTTTGGAACTTTGGATGTATCATAGTAACTGTTATAAGTTGTTTATTATTCGTCTCGAAGCTAGGTTTCTGCTGAATATTAGATTCACTTTACGGCATTTTTGGTGTTTTTTAGACTTCCGGCCGCCATAACTCTGATTACAGATCGCTGGAAATTCAGTACCAAATGATTCATCCACGGGATGTCTAGTTTCCATTTATACAGTTGGAATTAATTCAAAGTAATTTCCCTGGCCTGTACACTCCATACAAGAAATGCACTTTGAGCCGAATACTGTATTTTGGGCATTGCACACAATATACAGCCATCTAGTTTATGTAGAATGTCAATTTTTCCATTTAAATAACAGAATGGCATTGACGTTGCAGGCGCAGTTTCTGTCTACTCTGCCTGACGTTCAACTGCTGCTGGATACAGTAGAATACGTCAATCTCTCCTTTAACAGTTTTCAGGTAAAACATTTTTATTAATGACATTCAGCTTGCTTGACGTTAATAAGCATGAAAAATTGTAACTGTTTTCTGTCTACATTTTTTGTTATATTGACTGTTTAGTACACTTTCAACTGAACACAGTCAGGGCATAGTCAGGAATTTTAGCCTACGAAGGTACAAAACATACCATGGCTTTTTCAAAATGGCTTAAGCAGAAAACCACAGCAATAAGGGAGGGAGTACCCATGGCCTCAGAACCTTTTGGTCACATTTACGAAAATCTCAGGTTACTCTGTTCGTAGCTGTTTGTTCTCCCTGTCAAACTATGCCTCTGAACACAGTATTAATAGTACATTAGGTACATACAGACGTTTAAGTTACAGTCACCCAACATTTAGTTGCATTAGCTGCAGAGGTATACTAATTGTACATATGTACGTGAAAAATATATAGAATGAGTTTTCATCATTCAGTTTAGTTATTTAATTGTTATATTTTCAGTGATCTTCCTAGATTAAACTTTCTTCAGCAGAGCAAAGAAGACAGTGTTGATTTGACAAAATTGTACATAATGTGAATCATAGAAATCATAGCATTTTAAAACATGAAGAGGAAAGAGGAAAATTAGAATTCACCAGTTAGATATTATTCTTTACACATGTTACGTACAGACGCTGCCAAGTGATTTGTTTCAAATGTCGCATCTATCTGTGCTGCTGATGAGAAATAATCCTTTGACAGAGATCTCACCAGACATTGAGAAACTCCACTATCTACACACTGCTGCATTCTCCTTTTGTCAACTCACTACATTGCCGCCTGAGTATGAATCTGCTTCTGTTCTAGTTATTTGCAATTAGTTTTTCACAACTTCTGTGTATATCTAGCTAGCATGCTGTTTAATGATTTAATTCTTAATTCAGTGCGGAAAATATAGGAAATTATGTCAGTTGATGCAGAAATCAATTGCCAGCCAGTGAATTGCTATTTTGTGTAATTAGACACAGTTGTGTGAAAATGTGGTATACTCGTTTTGTAATTGCACAAAAATGTAAGTTATTTTATGTTTTACAGTTCTGTTGATGCCTCACGACATTTGCAATTGTTAAAACAGAGTTAAATATATCGTATCACATCGTAAATGCCATAAAATCCGACATGAATTTAGTTATGGTAGTTAGAAGTCTTGCTGCTGTTCCAGAACAAGTGGAAGTGGAGGAACAAAACCAAGGAGGAACCAGCTGATACAGGTTAACGTGGCCATTAAAATGGGAGAAGAGGATCAAACAGTTGTGTGAATAAAGACTATAAAGTCGATTTTTTACAATTGAACAATTTTTTTAACAATCACTTTTGTTAATCGAATTTTTAATAAAGTGGGTCTCAAATGTCCGTCCGTCCACAAAGTTTCAATGAAATTTGGCGTGTAGGTAGAGGTCGATAAGTGATGCACGACGGTATGCAGTATAACCCGATTCAAGGTCATTGTCAAGGTCATGAGCCCTTCAAATTTGGAAATCCTTCATTTTCAAAAACTATCTCCTCCGCCATTTACAATGGGAGCTGGCAACTGACCACTGATTCTTAAACTAGGGCACAATATCTAAATTTGTTTGGGCCGGATTGTTGATATTCGGCGTAGTGTTTGTGTCGCGTGACTTTGAACTTGGCAGAAACATCAGTAGTTTAGAGTCGACCGTCAGTCCCGTATGGGGCTAATTTATTAACATTTGCATGTGCTGTCATGCTATTGCTTGCATAAGAGACAGATAGCCTTGATAGTCTACTCTGTGAAATATATGGTTGCTGTTTGGATGCAGGCTGTTTAAACTGGCAAGTTTGCAACGCCTGGACGTGTCGTATAATCTGCTGACTTGCATCCCAGCCAACGACATACAGAACATGACGTTAGTAGTTGTTTATGTCAAAATTTTTGTCATCTTTGCTTTTCTCCCTCAAAACTGATCATGTTTTGCAGACAAGATGATAAACCGCAGCTGTGTAGATTAACAGGTTGGTCGGTTGGGGTTTAAGGGCACTTTCGATACAATTCAAGTCATCATACCTAATTAAGGTACAACATTACATTAACAGTATATCATGACTAATTAACCATCAAGAAAAAAATAGCAATTTAACTTGAGTGATTTTTGAAGTTTTTTCACAAGTCGGTTTCCAGTCACTGGTGCTATAGCCTGCTTATCTTTTTCACATAAAGATAAACGCTGAAATACTCCTCATGGGCTGTTCTTATTACTGCACTGACATTGTTCCCTTTATACCACCTTTCCGACGGCAATACCGTTCTCCAGTGCCGTGAGTGAACAAATGGCTGAATATTGTATAGGAGATTAGAAGAGTTGAACGTAGAAGGCAATCAGCTGGTGGCGATGCCCGCCGGCATACTGCGGCTCCACAGACTTCGACGACTAAACGTCACCAACAACTTCATGCACCCCGTGTTTTGGAAGGATGTTGCTGACAGTTCGCCTTCGGTGCCGGTACGTCACGCATTTCTTGGACCGTTTCTTCTGAGCTACTCGGTTTTTGATTTTATTTTTTTCCTTCTTTTTTTCGTTTCTGGGCCGTGCGCTAGATATAAAGCTGGTCATCCCGTCAGCTTTTGAGCGCACGTTAATCTACCGTATCGTATCGTATTCTTGCAGTCTTGGCGCGCCATGCACTGCACGGCCGATTTATGAGTGTTGAGACCGACGCGTTCACCCAAACAGGGCCCCACAAATTTAGTGGCCCCCTCATTCTCAGTTTTTCACCCGCAGAATTGCTTTGCTAAACAGCGGTAAACGAAAGTCAGTAGAGGCCAGTCTTTATTCTTTTACGTTTTGACGTGGTTTGCAGCTCAATATCACGAGTCACAGATGATTTCTACACAATTTGTGAATACTTCATACTAGCTTGTCTTTGTTTGTATTTTCACTGTGACCCTATGGATCTTAATCTTTTAACTGTTGATATTTTGCTGTGTAGAAACTCACTGACCTGTCATGTCTTGCAATCAGAAAACTACAAGACAGCCGTGAACGTTTCAATATTCCGTCGGACGTTGCTGCCATACTCAAAAACAGGTAGGCAACTACCACTAGGCAACGGACAGGTGAAATACAATTAATTTGTAATAGTCAACATTAAAGATTCTATCACACCTTAACTGTGTAACACTGCCTTGAGAAATATGTGACACTTATTTGATGAACAGTGACCAATCAACAGTGTGTGAGTTGTAGAAAAAGAGCAGGGGGTTAAGAGAATTTTACTGTCTGAGGCCCAAAGGACTGATAGGGGGTGGGGTTCTTAGGAGGGGGAAATGCCCCATCCCCACCAGCAAGGGTCTGGGGAAGCGCTGTAAGCTCTTCCAGCGAGGTCCGGGGCTCCAGCAGAGTCCCTTCCGCTCAACGATTTTGAGGACTGCAGGTTGCTTATTCAAGTTTGTCCTTAAACCAATTCAAACTACTAAGGCCTGTATACAGCTACAGAAGTGCTTAAATCTGGCAGCAAGGGGGTTACGCCAACCCCCATAGGGGCCCCATGGAGGGCCAGAAATCACATGAGCAAGGGGAGTTATCAACTGTAGCACGGCGGGCTTAACCCCCTGGCCGTCCTGTCAACTCGGATAATACCAATTACTATAGCTGTATCACACTGTGCCATAGCATATATCTTGGTGAAAATTTTAATTGAATTTCACCCATCACTAAAATGCTGCAGAATTTCATCAGCCATTAACAAGTCATTCAACTTTAACCGAATGAGGCTTGCATCATTAATTCATTTTTGTCAACTTATGACCTAGTGGATGTGCGAAATGTCCAATATCACTGCTATTACTTACTTACTTATTTGTTGTATCGTTGCACTAGAGACTGTTAATGCCGATGAAACGTGATACCACCGTGGTCTCTCTACTAGAGAGACCACGGTGGTATCACGTTTCATTGGCATTAACCACTAGGCTTTCAAATTTTCAATGATGGCTGCTAGAGATGCGTTGACGGTTTGATTTGTGTGGAAATGGATTTGTAGTATTGTCGTAGAACTACCGACATCTGCATTATGGGTGGGAGAAGGGGGTTATGCCAAACGCGGACTAAAGCAGAGGTGGAGGGAGGGTGTAAAAACTACATTTTTGTGAACGTCCTCTTGCAGATGGCCCCTTAGTTACCATCACTGCAGTGGCACAATGGCACAATTGTCAGGTGTTGTACGTTTCCGAAATGGCCTGTTTTGTGTCACGTGGAATGTAAAGTCTTAATCAATCAGTCAGGTGTTGTACATGCTATTTTTTGACACACTGGCTGATATTTGCAGTTGGCAGGTGTGCGACGTTTGTGGAGGTGCAAAGTTCGGTGACGGTTTACCGGCTATCCGCCCACTCAGCAAGATATTCGGCGTGAGGAATCTGCCCGTCATCTTCCAATGCTGTTCAACAGAATGTAGGACAACGTTAACGACGAGCAGAAAAGGACTTCAGCAGACCAGCATAGGGAGAGGGAGTTCCTGGGGGTCATAGAATCCCAATCAGACACAGACAGATATAATCAGTTGTTGTTTAAATAGTCTTCTTGCCTGGAGTTGCTCCGGGTTCGACTGGTTCCCCCTAAAGATAAACTTTGGGGTATAGGCATGAACTCTCAGGAAATAGGAGGCGTCTCCCCAATAATTATTTTACTTGGGGTATACACAGTGAGAAATCCTTCAACATTTAGCCTACTTTATGGCCAAAATACACAAGATTGACACTTTTTAGGCTTACTAGTGCATCAAACGTTTGGCAGCAAGGTTCATGCAGACCTTCTGGGGAAGATTGTAGAGAATGTTTCTCCAAAGTTACTGATGCATTGAGGCCACTGTTTTGGGGGATAACAGGATCACGATTTTACAGGGCGGACGTCCTTCCTGCCTCCGAACCAATAGCATTAAAACACTCAAGGAATTATGGAACTCCAATCAAACGATGATGGGACAGTACTGTTGACATGTTTTTGAGTTACAATGTGATATGTTTATTTTAACAGTAAAGAAAGCAGACTTTTACAAATAAACTTAATAAACCAAACAACATAAAGAATGGGAAAAAATTCACCAGCAGCGGTTTCACAGCTCACGGCG
>Ga0209363_1000948_pt1 | contig 12856 bp, 14 predicted proteins | sample WorMetexBAHAMAS3_FD_187385 | JGI IMG/M metagenome (GOLD analysis project Ga0209363, IMG submission 187385) | Marine gutless worms symbiont microbial communities from Max Planck institute for Marine Microbiology, Germany - Inanidrilus exumae... | ecosystem: Host-associated > Annelida > Digestive... | reverse complement strand
GTACTAGACCAAATTAAAACTAGTGACGTCACTTACTTACTTACAGAGCATCACAGTTAATATAATGATACAAAATAAGATAATAGTCATCACATCTGCAATCATTTTTTGATTTATTGTTAGAATATTATTCAGTAACTAGAAACTTCATAATGTTTACTAAACTTAGTCTCTGAAATAACAAAGCCAAGGCCATAAGTGCTAAGACCAAGGCCTTGAGTCCCAAGGCCAAGGCTGGCATTTATAGTCCTTAAGGCCAGTCCAAGGACTAACATCCATGATATCTTTATCATTGAACCAAATGATGCTAAGATTACTGGACAGTTATTTTTAGTAACTTTTTCAAATGGCTGAATTTTGCATGGCAGTTGGCTTCACTCAGTTCCGGAGCATGTCGATTTGTATGCACAAACATTTCGCAATGTGGTGTAGTGATATACTTAAGGAGTGATGGGATCTTTAATTATCAGTTCACAGCTAATTCAGTCCTACCAGTGAAAGAACTTTGGAAATTAATCATCATTTGGTAAAGTTGCAGACGAAAGTATGGTTGCACTTTTTTATCAGACATGACGTAGCACTTTTAAATATAAATATTTTGTTACATTATTTCTGTTATATCAGGCCATTTCTTTTGTTTTATCAAGAAAATACATGACCGATTGGCAGTTTGAATGAATATAAATGCTATAATTTCCTAATAAAATTGTGTTTATTTGTTAATCTGTGGTTTGTCTGCTGTATTTGAGCTGTATTTGCATGTTAGATCATGGGCAATATTAGTGAGTTTGAGCATGCCGTTCAACTTGTCATTGACCACGTTTCATTCGAGAAGCCATCCACTGTCCAAGTGTTTGAAGCAACAATCAGGTTGTACTGGTTTTCAGCTTTGCTGTTTAATGCACATATCGGTCGCAATATCCTGATTGCCGTTGTACATAATCTGTCTCTGTCTGTCTCTCTGCCTTGTTTGGTGAATAAACGTGTTCATTAACATACCTTGTAGCTGTGATTTACCACTGTTACATATACAACTACCACCACCGCCACCATTTCTACTGCTTTGAATGTTTGACTGGTTGGTTGGATATCCTTCCTGTAACCAGGCCGTTATCACAGACTCAAAGTACTGAAGAGAATAAAGCATAGCTGTGATTTGCCAATGATAAGTACAAGACATTTATGTTTTTAGTCACTTCCTGTACAGATTCACTTCTCTGAAAAATTAAAGTTGTTACTGTCACAGCTTACTATATATTGCATTTATAATATTGTTTCACCTGACTTATTTAGTTTTTATCGTGTAGTTGTATATTGCTCTTGTGTCAAAGTAATATGCATGCTTATTACTGGCCCACCTACACATAGTGTAGGAAGGCCAGTATTGTTTTGCTTGTTGGCGTCTGACGTCTGTCGTCGTCTGTAACACTCCACGGCGGTGCAACGTAACTCACCAGGGGGCAGGACGTGGCGGGCCAGTAGTGTTGCGTCCCATTAGGGCGACACCTTGTTATTTTTATATTGTACATTGAATTGAATGTTGCACGTTTATCTAAAGTTCTGATAAATAATATGGAAGACGGTAATCATTATTAGTATGTGTTACTTATCAGCCTATGTAATACCATGTAACTTGTACTTAGTGATTTGATTGAATACTTGCATATATGGTGACCATTTACCAAGAGTTATTACTGCACAGGGTTTTGGGGTCATTATTGTCTGCTCACCTGATAATAAAAGATCCAATGCAGCCGTTTGGCAGTTTCCATCAGATGGATTACAATGACGAACTGCTGCACTTGGCTCATGATCTCGGCACTCGGCTTCTAGCAGCATTTGAAAACACGGCCACTGGAATTCCACATCCTAGGGTAGGTTTTATTGTGATAGGTTAGCAAGGTTATTACGTAGCAGTAGTAGTAGTTGTTCTGCAGTTGTCATTTGCTGGGCTTTGCCCCCTCCCGTCCAGTAGACAATATCTGAGCTCTGATGCTTGTCTGGAGGATAAGAGGGAAGATAATCAGAATTGTTCTGTGCTGTGTTGTGTACGACAGTTGTGTACATTGATAAGCATACACATGTGAGCAGTTCTTACGTTTTTGCGTGTTAGGTTTAGATTACTTTTTATATGTATATTTAGGTTTTATCTTTTGTGTGTTCTTTCATGTTAGCTTGGATCTTTTGATCTTGTACTTCTGCTTTTGTTGTGTTGGGTTCAGTTTCTTCAGTACTAAGCCAAGAGATTGGCTGGGAAATGACCTATTTTGTGTCGAGTGGGACGTAAAGACCGTAACTCAATCAATTTGCTGGGCTTGCGTACCATTGATCAAACAAGCCCACCTCAGGCACCTGAATGTTGCCTCTCATACAAAGACATGACATCAGTTTTCATTGCCTTGCTGTGAATCCCATTGCTTTATGTCTGCTATATTATCTGTTGGCTCTTTCTTTCCATGTGTTATCATAATATTGTTTCTAGAGGTTATATTTAGGGTCCAGTGTGTCTGCACTAAAATTTGTGATGTCGACTTCTGAAGTTGCAAGTAGGTTTCTTTCTTTCAGTAATTTGACGCCATTGTTACAGCACCGGGAATGGTCTCTGGCTTGTAACAAATTATCCACCACTGTTTTCCTGTCAAGAGTTTTGAGGGACCTAGCTCAACCTGCAGCTTTTTCCACCTGTAACATTGAGCTGCCTCATCATCACAGTACACAGTCGGTGGCCGATGTCATGATTACAGCTCCAGTCCTGCCCATGATGGAACAGTCTGTGACATTAGACGGGAATGTTTACAAACAGCACTTTCTCTTGCAAGGTTGTCATTTTGTTTCTGCCTGATCAGGAATCAACTCATCAGTAGTATGTGCAGCTGCCCAGAAAATTGTCCTATTAAGCAAAGATGAGACAAGTAATCACGTACACGCAGGGATCATTATACAGTTTAACCGATGTTAGCCGGCACACCAAGTTAAAACTGGAGTACTTTGTCTAGCACATACAGATTAGGCAGAAGACACTATAGTTGTCTACGCTACAGCACAGTTAACTACACCATCTCTATACCAATAATTGTCTTATCATATATTTATTATGCCAAAGCAGCAGGATTCGGCTATGGATGGATCTTTTGTTCTATGCTGGATCATATAGTGTTTGATTTTTGCCATGTTTTAGAGAGCAATAATTGCTGAATAAACACAGGATTATTGCCTGTTGACCCTGCCAGTCTTAGCATCCAATCTCAACCCTGGACTGATAATCACTTCCGCTTGGTGCTAAGATTGGCAGCCGCTGAGCTGTGAACCATTTATAATTAATAGCGGTTATGTTTCTGCCAACTGTACTTGGTGTGGGCTACTAGTACGAGTTGATTGGACTGTCATCTGTTTGTCAACAGGTAAATCTGCAGACAGGCATTCCACCTGGGTCAGTTAACGAGACATGTACGGCTGGCGCAGGTACGCTGCTGCTGGAGTTTGGATTGTTGAGTCGGCTGCTAGATGACCCTGTCTACGAAGGCTTCGCTCGTCGCTCTATTAAGCAGCTGTGGTCTTTGCGCAGCAATGTCACCGGACTCTTCGGTATGCTTGACTAATTACCTCTTTCAACAAGGTCTTGATTTGCCTTAGTTTGTTGCCGGCAAGATTGTCTGGCAGGCAATCACTCACCAGTATTGTTTTCGCCAAATTATAGTTGAGTATCAGAGTTGGGCCTTGTTTGTTCATCTGAATGTCACTCTGGGAATCTCGTTATTATGGAAAGGGCATTTAACCAAAAACCGATCTCTGTGATTGGTTCAGATATATGTATGTCATATTGCCGTGACAGATGGTTTCATTACTTCGCTTGCACCATTGCATGCACTTGTCACTCTTCATAAGTGTACATGCTGCTTAATGTATTTAAGGTCTGTAACATCATTTCACTGTCCATTAGAAGATTTTCATCTCTTGGGGCTTTCAGGCGTAACCCAAAATATTTTACTTCAAATCATCTTCCCCTGTTCAACTGCATCCAGTTCACCTGCCTCTGTCTTCAGTTCATGCTTTCATGTGTGATCATGTACATTTGTTATGCTCGTGACTGTATCTGTGTATTTCATGTTTGATTCGTTTGGTTGATGCAGCAAATACATCACAATACTCACCTGTATACCTGGCCATGCAGCCTGTAATGAGTTATCAGTGGCAGCAGGTGTGTAATTGTCCAACAGGTAACGTGATCAACATTCAGAGCGGCAAATGGGTCGGATTTATGAGCGGCTTAGGTGCCGGACTCGATTCGTTTTATGAATATTTGCTCAAGGTAATCATTTTGTTTTCTCGTTGCAGTTATCGTTTGTGCTGTGTATTTACAGCTGTGTTGCTGCTGCATTTAGTTGGCTACATTACAGCTTTACGGTGGTTGTTTATTCACCTCTGTTTGTCTGTGTGTTTGTTGGCAGGATAACTCAAGAAGTTATGGGTAGATTTACGTGACATCTGGGTAATAGCTAGATTATGGATCACTTGATTGAATTTTGGAAAGTTAGGGTTAGGGTTAGAGCACCTGCTGCTCACGCAATAGTTGATTGATGTGAAATATGAAAGTGAAGTTGGAAAAATCGGTTAAGATGCAGTGCTTGGAAAATCTAGGCTAATGTACCTTCTGCTTGCCTGTAGTGACACAGTGCCGAATTTGGTGTGGCATGGCAGAGCTATGTGCTATGCAAATATTGTATTATTATTATTATTATTTATTATTATTATTATCTAGTTATGTTGTGTGTTGGGAACACTGCACATTATAAAGTGCTATGTGTGGATTTGTTTATTCGCATTATTTATGTGTCGGTAAGGTGCATAATAACAAACTGTATGCTGTTTTCTGTTTTTATTTGATTTAACATAAATTGTGTTGTTAATTTGTCTTGTTGATAACAGGCTTTTATATTATTTGGAGATGACGAATTTCTCGTGAAGTTCAATGAATCCTATGAATCCATTCAGTATTATATGCGTCGTGGGTGAGTTTATGTGACTGTATTGCTACATATAAACTGAAAGCTAGCATTTTTATGATACATCTTAAAAGTATAACTTTACTCTCCAGCGCTATAATACTGTTTGAGTGTTGTCCAGCTTCTATGAAGTCCTACTCCAGTGATCCCAAGTGGTTCTGGGACCTCACTCAACGTGCGTTGACTGCAGAGAAGTTAAACACGAGTGCGTCAGTGGGGACTGACCTCTATTCATAATGTGCAGTGTTGAGATGCTGTTAGGGGGCTGACTTGGGTGGGTCCAAGGAACCAGTGTTAGATTGGGTCTCGATCCACTAAGGGGAAGTGGCAATTTTGGGGAGTTGTCCAGCCCATTAAAAAGCATTGAGTCACTATTGTGATGTTCACTGCAAGAAGTCAATAACAGCATCACAGCACCACTGCTGCAGCGAACTGCAATGCTGCCGACAGGTGAATGTCACATTATGTTGTTCCCCGTGAAGAACCCACCTCCCCTGTGACGCAGCCGTTCATCAGAATTCTTGACCACCTGTTCACATTGTAGCCGGAAAGAGTGCAACAGTGGGACTGGTGTACCTCCGATTTATGTCAACGTCAACATGTGGAGTGGAGAACCAGTCAACAACTGGATGGACTCATTACAGGCGGCGTGGCCAGGTGTACAGGTGAGTACTGTGATGATTAACACTGACCGGGTGTCTAGAGATATCGAGTAATTGTGTAACGGCTCGTTATATGAGATATACATAGGTACCTGTAGTTGTCGTGTAAACTGTATGCATAAACACATGAGTTATGCATTCAACGCTCTGAAAAGTTTAATAAATGCACGTAAAATATTTTGCTGAAGTTGTAGTGATAAAAACAGGCCTGGCCATGGCACTGGTCGCGATTACAGTAGTGATTTATCAATTATGTATATGTACGTCATGTTGTTGTGACCAGACAGGACAGATGGTTTCATTACTTTGCTAACACCATTGCATGCACTTGTCAGTCACTCTTAATGGTGACATAAGTGTGCATGCTGCTTAATGTATTTAAGGTCTGGAACATCACTTCACTGTCTGTTAGAAGATTTTCATCTCTTGGGGCTTTCAAGCATAACTTATAACGTTTTAGTCCTGTGCAAAACTCTAGGCCGAAGCCATTTGTTATTTGCTCTATGTGTGTGGATGGTGACCAGGCCGATACATTATATTCCGCTGTAAAAAAGTCTGAATGTATTGCAGCTACAAGTGCTGCCATACAGTAGCTGTTAAGCTATACTAGATATTTGTCACTCCAGTATTGTAACAGCTAGGGATGTACCGAATATTCGACTTCGAACCCGACCGAATAGTGGGCCAAATGGACTATTCGTATTCGGCTGAATACTGTCACGATTTGGAACCCGAATACGGATAGTTGATAACTGCCCATGCGGCCACGCCGCGCCACGGGCGCGCGACGAAACACAGCAATTAATGTTGGCCTGCGTCATGAAGTTTCGTCTGAGCTCGTAAACTGTTGTACCATAGCAGCATTACATTTAGAAACTCGCTGATGTTCTGATGATGTAAACCAGGTGTTAGCTGGCGACCTTGAAGAAGCAATCTGTTTACACGCCGTCTACTACGCCCTCTGGTTGCGGTTTAATGCACTACCAGAGCGCTACAACTGGCATATGCAGGTGCCTGAGGTGCTGTTCTATCCACTGCGGCCTGAATTTATAGAGTCCACATACTACCTGTACCGTGCGACAAAGAATCCGTTTTATCTTCATGTCGGCGTGGATGTCCTGAACAGCCTTAATAACTACACCAAAGTGCAGTGAGTTACAGTAGTCCAGTGCCAGAATTTGTTTTCAGTAATTGGTTTAGGATTTGGGAGGTTAAGATGATTTAAACTGGCAAACCATTATATTTGTATTTTCTCACTAGAGTATACAACAGTCATCATAAAGATGGTGGTTCAGGGTAGTAATGCGCCCTGATTCATTTGTTGATTTTAGGTGCTATACAAGTTGTTTGCTTACTTAACTTTCTTACTTACTTCCTTTCTTTCTTATGCTTTCTTCCTGACTTATTCTACTTCTTCCAGAATAGACCTGGCTAAAGGTCATAGGAGGTGACCAAAGCTGGCTTTAGTTTTTCGTGATAATTTTATGTAGTATATTTTGTTACGGATGCATGTTTGCTTTTGTTGTGTTTGATTTAGTTTTTCAGTACTGAGCCAAGAGATTGGATGGGAAGAACGTCTAATTGCGAGTATAGTCCTGTGGAAAAGTCTTGCTCCAACGTCACAGAGGTTCCCTTTTGAACACTTTGGGGACCCCGGCTATGCTGGATTAGTTGCAGTAAACTAGGCTGATTATACAAAAACAGATGGTAGCAGTAATCAGCAGTAGCAGTGACATTTTATAATTTGGAGTTATGCAGGTAATGTGAGTCTTAATTTGCGTTGATGTCAGATGCGGTTACGCTACAATACACGATGTTACTAAGAAAGACTATGAAGATCGAATGGAAAGCTTCTTCTTGAGCGAAACTTGTAAATATTTATATCTGGTTGGTGTTTGCTCATTTACTAGTCAGTTTTTAGTAAATTTAATAAAACTTAAAAGTAAACGAAAGAACACGCCACAGTGTGTTGCACATTTCATTTTGGATGAGCGAATTGAGTATATTGTAGTGTTGCAGTCAGCAGCATGTGACATTTGTATATTGTGTACTGCTGAATACTGTAGTCACGTTTGTGGCCAGTAATAGTTATGTGTTTGCCACTCCACAAAGTCAGCAAAGCTATTATGTTTTTAGGCTGTCCCATTGTCCCATTCATCAGTCCATTCATCCATTCGTCCAGTGAGATATTATTACCACTGCATCTCATGACCGGCTTGAACAATTTTGATAAACTGACAGGGAATTATTTCGTAGCCTCTACTGATGACCTGGTTAGATTTTGGAGGTCAAAGGTGAAGGTCACAGCAGGCCTGAGTATGTGGTGTTGAAAGCATACACGTTGATGCTAGGGCACCAATGTCTATCTTCTATTTTGCTGGAGAAGGTTGCAGTTTTGAAGTGACTGTTGTTGGTGTTCTTGACATGATATATTAAATAGTGATGCCAAGCTACAATTATTATAGCTGAAGCAACAGGGGCTATCGCTGAAGGCATGTGGCGTCAGATAATGTGACAATTATATCTTGAAATTGCGTGTTTTTGTGAATTCCGATCATATGCTGTTGGAAGTATGTAATGCCTTATTTAGCCCAAAATCCGTTGTGAGCGTAACTCCATTTATCTGTCCTCTTGGGGCGTTGTCTTTTAGCGGTTTAACTTTGTTACTGTCTCTCTCTTAGATGTCAGAACTGATCTCAGTTTTTGGCATTGATATTAGTCCGAGTGTTTCTTATTTCATTGTCTCTGGGCTTCATTTGGGAATCAGTTTTCAAGACTTTGGTTTTGGCCTTGAGCATTGTAAGGTCTTTATATTAGTGCCTCCTTACAGATTAGTGATCATAATGCTTCTTGGTGGGCGACGTGCACGGTGCGTGTGTATATGCCCATGTGTGTGTGTGTGCTACATCAGTTGTTTGATGTTGACAATTATGTGAACCAACACGAAGTCGACTACATATTCAACACCGAGGGGCACCTGTTTCCTCTGTCGGCATTGCTACGTCGATCCGCCAGTCACCAGCATACTGATATCAAACATTCGCAGCACGAAGATGTTGAGATGACACCAGCAGCAGACACCGAGACAAAAGATGTCTTTACAGTGACGCGGCTTTACAACCTGACCAGCAATGTTAGTTTCTCTCTTTCATCCAGTGATAATAACATGAATGTTGTAGCAGAGTATTGCCACGTAGTGGCTCCGAGGCTGTAATATACCGTAATTTATTTGTTGATTCTGGAGCTATATAAATCATTTACTTATTTACTTGCTGACTTCCTTACTTATTTACTGCTGTAAGAGTAGGCCTGTTCTGCTTCCAGACTGAAGGTCGTAAGATGGCGACCAAACCTGACTAGTTTTTGTGTGTGTTTATTTCGTGTTGTGGTATATTTTGTTACGGATGCATGTTTGCTTTTGTTGTTTTAGATTTAATTTTTCATTACTAAGCCAACAGATTGGCTGGGAAGAACGTCTCTGAAATGAACTATTATGTGTTGGGTGGGACGTATAACCTTAACCAACCCACTCCGGATTTTTTGGTGACCCACTGGATACTAGCGTAACGTGAGATAATAAATGCCAGAGAAATATAAGGGATAAACAAAAGCCTGGAGAATGAGATACAGTCGGATGTTATGGATAGCTTGTCGTTGTTTTATTATCCACACATGCTGATAGGTAAGGTGTGGATATATAGGTTACTGTTTCTTTTATGTTTGTGTGTTTGAACGGTTACAAATTTCTCCACCGAGGATAAAGCTAGCGGCGTCAAATTTTGCATGGCGTTTTATCGGCGTCCAAGGCAGGGAATCACAATATTGGGAACTTTGCTCCCCCAGAGGCCCAATATAGGACATATCAGCCTGCACGCGGGCCACACCCAATAAATAGGCAAGCGTGCGGGCCACATTACCATAAACGTCACGCTAGAGATGCGCTGTTCGTGAAATCGCGCGGCGTGTGGACGTAGGATCGGCATGTGTGGAGTGACATGTGTGTGTCAGTCCCCGAATACGGACGTACTTGTTCTACACTTTACCTAGTTTTGTTTCAAGAGAAATATTTCGGTGCAGTTGAGATGAAAAAAACGAGGTGGCTTTATACACTGGCCGCATCTAGTGGAAAGTGTGAGGTAACGGTCTGGCGTCCGTCCGTCTGTCTGTCCCGTCGGTAGACTCACAGTGACTCAATGGGGAGCAGCATGTGACGCGGCCAGCGTACATTTTGGCCCGACAGTAAGGAGGACTGGCATACTTGTTAACGTCATAAATGATCTTCTGTTAAATGTTACATACTCTTTTGTGTGTCGTTGTGTAGTGCGATGCGGTACCAGATGAACGGCGATACCAGCTACCGTTACATTCTCACTACCTGCGACAGCTACGACATTTCGTCGGGCTCGAGTGACTGCCTGTCTGCTGCATTGTTGGTGGTCTCAAATGACCGGTCTTGAATGATTGTCTAGGTGCATTGTGTGGGTGGCTTAGTGCCTTGTACGTGGTCATCCATGACTTGCTACATACCTCGTTTGCTTTGAATTCTGTGACCATCCAGGGTGGGGAATAGAAACAAGTATGAATGAAGAATGACGCAATAAAAATAAGGGTTTGGGCTGGCAGTAACAATATAACTATCATAAAACAATAGTGTTCGACCCTATGAATCTGTATTTCCAGTGTACTGGGACAAATGAATATGCTATGTCCCCATCATCCCACTGTACTGGGATAGACAGACACCTGTGAGTATCTAACGTATTCCCCGTGTTTGCAGAACAGTGTATACTTTTTACAGATTCGGTGTAAAATATCCAGTGTTGGGGAATCTTTGGAGATGGTTCATTACGGCCCACAAACATAGGGCAAAATAGCGGTAATTGGTCATACGAACTGATTACCAGCTGTAGTTGTCTGTGAATCTGGTACTTCTCCTGTGCCTTATGATATAGTTGTGCTTTCATCACCCGACAATGTCGGCAAGGTATTATGTTTTCGGGCTGTCCGTTCATCATGTTCGTCCAGACAGATTTTGTTACCGTGGTGTCTCATGAATGGCTTGAGCAGTGTCAATGAAAATTGCCGGGAATATTCACCAGCCCCCACTGATGACCTGGTTAGATTTTGGAGGTCAAGGGTCAACGTTACAGCAGGAGAAGGCATCCACCTTGATGGTGAGGCGTCAATGTCCATCTTTTAGTTTAAATATTATGCTACCCACTCCGTAAGATCGTAGCAGTAAAAGTGACCAGCAGTTTACAGTTTATAAAATAAACTAAAGCACATGTAGGGAAACGGCACAAAAATGAGAATTACAACAACTAGGAATATATAATAACCTTGCCATCTTCTTCATCTTTGTGTCTGTTTTGTATCAGTATGACTTTTGATGTGGTCTTCATGATTTGTCCGTTCTGTGACATTCTATCGGCTACATTGTAAGTTATTTTTTCTCCACTTACCAATGTATAGCTGCATTTTTCTGTGCAGATAATAATAATAATAATAATAATAATAATAATGTTTCAATAGTATCATGAGATATTAACAATATAGGTGCCAACAACAATAATAACTCTCATTTGTGGTTGCACCAACTACTTTGCAGCTGATGTTACTTATTTACAGTTTCCAATTCAGCTCTGCTTTTCAATCACCCTAATGAAACTAGTTTTTCAATTTCACTTTCAGCCAAAAAATGGAATAATTTTTTTATCCTGCAATAGTTAACATAAACCTGTGACTTTGACAAATCAACCTTGTCCTAGATATGGTCAGCTGAACTACCCTGCCAAATATCTAGGCCAAAGGTCATTTTGTTTAAAAGTTATTAAGCACACACAGACACACAACCATGGTGGATATACTGCGCTGTCTGGACTGCAAAGTGGTTGGTAATTATAATAATTAAATTATTTAGATAAATATATAATGCAACTAAATGGTATAGTTGTTTTTGTAGTTTGTTTGATATGGTCTTGATTTTTTAGAGATTATGTATTGTCTGTGGTATCTGGCTCAATATTTTTTATGTGAAATATCACCATAAGACTTCTTTTGCTGTTATATTTACACCGAGAAATGTGTTATTTTCTTGGAAAAGATCACTGTCATTTTAGGAGTGAAAAAAAGTATAGAAAAGTTTGTATTGTGGTCCTTCTTGACATTTAAATGCTGCATATGTTTCTGTCACGTTCTCAGGCCATACCTCACACGATGATAAGTGTTTTTATCCATTTTTAAATTTTGCATAAAATTTCATTATGAACAAACTGAACTGTGAGAACCTTTTTTTTTACAAAGCAGTTAGTCGTAACTTGTCTTAGTGGCATTTTTCTTTAAATTTAAATACTTGCTAAATTTTAACATTGATATCCAGAGTTCTGAAAAAGCAGTCATATTTGGATTGTTTCGTTAAATGTTTGCTTTTTTGTGTAATTTGAAGGCACACGTAATTTTGAGAACTGTTAATTATAATCGTTCAGGCCCTGAAGGTCTACGTGTATATCAAGTGACTGGAGATTGTGTAATACCATACGAATACGCACGGATGATGCGTAGCGGGTGTTGTGTGCGTTGTATACAATTTTTTTCTAGGAAATTGTTGAACTATGTTACATCCATTTTCTGTGCAATGCTGGTATGCGTCACGTAGTGAGCTTTTCATATTTTCTGTTCAGCGTATCGTCTTCTCCGCGTGTGCCTTTCTGTTTGTTGACTTTGTGAACTTTATTCGCTCATTCTGCTCTATCAGCTGCGAGACCCATAGCAGCCAGGAGGCTGAGTTTGCACCAGACGCTGTCATCACTGCATCTTCTCGCTGGTCTTTCTTGTAATCTTTATCCATTCGTCATCCGCGACACGGATTGCTTCACTAGTCTGCTGTCGCCCTGTATGGGCTCCGGGGCCGTAATGCGCCCTGTTTTATTTGCTGATTCCTGCTGTATATAAATCTTTTATTTACTTCCTTAAGAATAGGCCCGTGCCGCTCCCAGGCCTGAGGTTGTAGCAGGTGACCAAATCTGATTTTAGTTTTTATGCCTTCGCCACCCGACAGAAGGGGCATATAGGCAGGAATTGACCGAGGGGGTGTACCCCCTTCCGCCTTTGCTGCTCCCTTGTCCATTCACTTCCTCATCTTTTGCTCTTTATTACTTTTTCCCTTTTTCCTTTTCTCATTCACTTTACCTG
>Ga0209363_1000947_pt1 | contig 12861 bp, 7 predicted proteins | sample WorMetexBAHAMAS3_FD_187385 | JGI IMG/M metagenome (GOLD analysis project Ga0209363, IMG submission 187385) | Marine gutless worms symbiont microbial communities from Max Planck institute for Marine Microbiology, Germany - Inanidrilus exumae... | ecosystem: Host-associated > Annelida > Digestive... | reverse complement strand
CTTTTAATGCCTTTGCACTGTAACCCATGGATACTGTGGGATGTTGTCTTTCCGGAGTCGAATTGGCATTGTGTTGAACTATCAGGTCATCGCTATGGCAGCACTCTCGTCCCATTCTCTGCAGAAGACAAGGATGCGATGAAGTACAAAACAGAGAAGTGTTTCAAAATGCTCGGCTTCACAAAAGCAGAGAACGTATGTACATGTAACACGCCGTCTTCACTGACATTGATTTTATCTTTTGCTTATGCATTTGTATTAAACTCTGGTTTTAAACGGAAACTTGTAATTGTAGCCAGCTTTAAATAAGTAAGTAAGCGAGTAAGCTTCTAAGGCACGTGAATACAAGTAGTCACAATGCATTGTGGTCGACTACAGCCCAAGCATATGTCTTTTCAGTGATTGCTTGAAATATTTATAGATCATTTCCTGTTACAAATATGGCGGCAAGGCGTTCCACACACGAGAACTGGCAATGGAATATCAGAAGCCAGATACTCCAATGTTTGTCCAGCCAAGACTGGTGCACTAGACATGCGAGCTTGAATTCAATTCGTCGACAGATGGAGAGTCGGTGCAACCTTTGCAGGACTAGAGTAATATGCTCGCATCGCCAAGTTCCAATAATTAGACGTGACTTGACAAAATAGATCATTTCAGATACATTCTTCCCAGCCAATCTCTTGGCTAAGTGCTGAAGAAACTAAATCAAACAACAAAAGCAAGGAATACCAGAACAAAATGACCTAAGCTAATATGAAAGAACACACAAAAATAATCCTAAATAAAAACACAAAAAGAAATGTAAACGTAACATGCAAAATTGTAAGAACTGCTCAAATATGTGTGCATAACATTGTGCACTACTGTCATACACAACAGCACAGAGCAGTTCTGATTATCTTCCCTCTTATCCTCCAGACAAGCACCAGAGCTCAGATGCTGTCCAGTGGAGGGAGGGATAATTCAGCTATTGAATTGCTGATTAATTGATTATCGATGTGATTACTGCGTAGTTGTGATTTGTCTTGACAGGTGAAGAGACATCAGGTCGTTGGTGATAGTACTTGGGTTTGCACTGCTGACAAGACTGATGAGGTATTTTCATGTACCACTGCCTCGCATGTCGTATTTGTTTTGTATACTACATTGATGTACGTTATACACTGTGCCCAAAAAATCTGTCCACCTGTTTATTTTTTGAATAACTCTGTCAAAAATTAACCAATGTTAATAATTTTTGGCTTACGAAATCCCGAGAAAATTTGATGTTAAAAGCTTATAAATTTGCCACCTCACCTGTCAGCTGTAGCCACTTTATTTTGGGAAATCGAAAAAAGTCATTGATGTGTTTTTGTCCCATGCAGGCTCTTTGGCTGTAATGTGCTCCAATTCATTTGTTGATTCCGGCACTATATAAATTATTTACTTCCTTACTTCCGTTCTTATTTACTTACTTTAGTTTTATTTACTTCCTTAAGAATAGGCCCATTCCGTGTGTTTTGTTATGGATGTGTGTTTGCTCTTGTTGTATTACATTTAGTTTTTCAGTACTAACCCAAGAAATTGACTGGGAAGAACGTCTCCGAAATGACCTATTTTGTGTCAGGTGGGCCAAAAAACCTTAACTGAGTCAATCCTTTTTGGACCCTGGAGTAGCTGTGGAAAAGAAAAGAGGAGCAAGAGTAGTGGTGATCTTACTGATCTGTTGACAGTCGGCTGTGGTGGCACTGTCGGCAATAATCAACGCTCTGTATGAGACGAACATGGTGATCATCGTGCGAAGAGTTTACGCAGCCAATGCAAACGTTCGACTTGGCTGTCTGGCGCCGAACATCAAGAATAACTATGAAGTGAGTTCAGAAACCGTGCCGAGTTATGACGTTATTAGTCTGTCTTAAGTCCTGAACTTACGAAAACTGAAGATCTTAAGACAGTATTAGAATAGGTCTTTTTGAATATTGGGTCTTTTTTCCAGTGATGTCCAGAGCGACACTTGAGATATTTGGCTTAGTCTGATACCCATAATATTAGCGAATCGAGAGCTGCGTTTCTTGTCATGTGGTTTCCCATTTTAGGGATTTGATTGGTGGTTGAATTAGTGAGTATTAGTAGTGTAAGGTTCTTCTTGGTGATTTGTTTTCTGATCATTTCTGACCAACACAGACAAGGCAGATACAGAGACTGCATGTGAAATTTGTCATAAAACGCCTCATCTTTGTTGTCGATAATAATAAGAAGGAAGTCGGCGAAATACACACAGTCGGCGACAAATCACATTTTTCAGCCAATCGCCATCACGTCAGTGGGACTGATTAATGCATCTGGTTGCACATTCCTGAAAAATCTGGGTCGCAAGTTTTCTGCGCAATCTATCGATGACAGAGAGACTAGGTTTATGTTTCAGCAAATCTCTGTTCTGATGCGGTGTTTTATGCTGTTTTACTCCACAACAGTTTTGTGACAGAAGAGGAGGAGGGGTGATGACCATTCCAGCTTGACATTTTTCTCTTTGCATAGCATATTTTTTATTACCTGGAAACTGAGTACCGGGGTCTAAAGAAATAATAATAATAATACGGGGTTTACCAGCTGACCCAAGTTAATCTGAAAAATGGCAGACTAAATATGTGTATGTGCCTTTGTGCATGTGTTTGTATATGTTTGTGTGTATTCAGTGTCTGTTCTACAGTGAACTTCCATTTGCCGAAGACTTGCGTCAGTTCACGTTCGGCTCACTTCCCGTCGAGGAAGTGGACGCAGGATCACAGCCACCAAATCGGAAGTTCACCCCCACAGGTGAGGTTCACGTTCTTGTGCATGATGTTGGAGAGCGGGTATAGAGGAAGCAAAATAGGCCCTCTCCATTTCCAGGCTGGAGGTAGTAGGACGCGACCAAACCTGGCTTTAGTTTTTTGGGCTCATTTTATGTTGCAGTATGTTTTGTTGCGGATGCATGTTTGCTTTTGTTGTGTTTGTTTTTGTTTTCCAGTACTAAGCCAAGAGATTGGCTGGGAAGAACATCTCCGAAATGACAGTGCTTTGAGCCAGCTAGGCTTGTTAGACCCTTAATTAAGCCAGAATATGACTCCCGTCGGCCAGATGGCCAGATCAGTAGCGCTGTATTGTCTGACCAACTGGTCCGACGTGGTAGCACCAACTCAGCTGCCCTTGTGCCACGTGGATAGACCAGCCCTGTTGAGACAACGATGCCGCCATGCATATATCTGGAGATAAGTCAGGGTGACTCAAGAGTGATGCCATGATCGAAGCTGATTTTGCATTAGTGACTGATGACAACATTATATGCAATTTTTCATGATTGGGTCATTAAATTTGCTGTGAAGATTCTGAGCTATGCTGACTTTCCTGACTGTTGGTGAATACCTCCACATCAAAATAGGCGTCATAGCATAATTTGACTGTGAAGTGACCTTCAGTGACAACCAAATGGCTTTAAACGTTTACTTCTGCAAAGTCCCGCATCATATTTCTGCATTTTAGGTCGACTCTTCGACAGAGTTGACCTAATAAAGCCGGTCTCAAATTTCCGTCCTTCTGTCCCTACGTTCGTGCGTCCGCAAAAAGTTTCTTTGATTTCAATGAAATTTGGCATTTAGGTAGAGGTCGACGAGTGATGCATTAGACGATATGCAGTATGACCCGATCCAAGGTCAAGATCACGAGCCCTTCAAAGTTGAAAATCCGGCCGTTTTTAAAGCTATCTCCTGCGCCATTTACAATGGGAGGAGCTGGCAACTGACCACGGATTCTTAGTCTAGGGCACAATATCTAAATTCGTTCAGACCGGATTTTTGATATTGAGCCTAGTTTTTTGTGTCACGTGACTTTGAAGTTGTCACAATTTGATCTGATGGCTTGTTTGTGACAGATGATCAGCTAATGGCCGTTGATGAACTGATTGATACAATGGATCTCTCATCCGCTGACCGGTACTGACCAACGAATGTCCACTTTTATTTTGTTAACTGACCATTGTAACAGTTCAGCTTATCCCGTGGGTTGTGCTTCTGTGTGTTGGAAACGATGTGTAGTGGCTGAACACTAAAATGGATTGATGTGGTTTTTTGTTGTGAAGTTGACCACAGATGACACCTTATTTGTATCAGATGGGGTCCAAATGCGCCAATGGAATGAGAGACCTCCTCGGGAGGTGGGGTGATGGACTTGAGAATATAAAATGAGGTGTAAATGAGTGTTCAGAGAATATGATGAAAGGCCCCGTCGCAGGGGAAGGCCAGCCAAGCAGTAGCTGAGCTCTTGTTTTGTGACTAGTAAGTAAACAGTGGAAAGGTTTTGATGGTTTGGTTCATATTGAATTTTATGTCGCAAATGAAGCAAAAGTCCAGTATTATATTATATTTTATATAATGCAGGTGCAGTCATATTGTCAGAGCTGTCATGAGTTTGGAATTAATTTTTTTCTGTTTTGCCTGCTAAGAATACTTTCTGTGCTTACCGATCGATTTAATTTTACAAGGAATCAGTCTCGTTTGTAGCCGAGCCTGGATTATCCTACGGCTTGTTCATGTCTGTGTCAGACATTTATGTATTCTGGCTAAACACCTTCACAGACCGAGTCTTTTTTAGGCTGCATCACAGCAAGAGCTAGATGTGGCCTGTTGCTGCAGACAGTGTAGAGTGTTCTGTCAGTTGGTCATGTTTGTGAAAAAAACAGATGCAAAAGCAGATGAACCGATCGAGAAGCCATTTGCTTGGGTGACTCGGGTGGCCTGAGGAACCATGTATTAGATAGGGATCCAGATAGCCCACAGGAAGGGGCAGATGTTGGGGTTGTCCAGCCCACTGAAAAGCATGGTGAATCAATCAATAATCAATAATGGTATCAACGTGGCGCTGATGACTGCTACAGCCAATTGCATTGCTCCTGACGGGTTGGTGTCACATAACTTATCTCCTGTGAAAAATCCCCCCCCCCATTGTGTAATGCGGCTTGTCGTCAAATTTTTTAACCACTTGTTGATGTGAGGGTTACCATAGGACAACTGCTTTATATTTAATTGGTTGTGGATGGGCTCACGGAAGGGGAGTCCTGCCCCTGAAGTTGGGGTGGTGGACTGTTTTTGGCTGTCGTCACAACTCGGTCTTCCATCCCTGAAGTTGCTGAGCTTTCCTGAGAAGGACTACAGTTTCAAAATTGGCTGTAAGTGCTGTAATAGAAATTATTTTTTTCTGCTTTTGATATGACCATTGACATTTTTAGATACGCAATTGGATCGACTGTAAGTATGTAATGTTACAGAGATGTTGATGATGATGAAACCGAGGCATTCAAACCGAAACTGATGTTTAACCCTCATCTTCAGCGACTCTATCAGGTACTGAAGACGCTAGTTTGGTCTGATATGTGTTTTGTGCCAAACTCTATTCAGTCTTTAATTTTGGGGGACAATTTTACATGCATGGTGTGAAGGTTTTCACTCTCTGAGTGCCTTCTAGTTGACTAACTTTTTGTCCATTTCGAGTATCTTCCACGAGTAGTAATACATCGGACAACACAGTTTCTCCACGTGACCGATCATCGGCAATCTCTCCAAAATCTGTTCACATCATCTCGATGTTCAGGAGGTCTTCCATCAGCATGTCGCTCCAGGACTTTTTGGGTCTTCCAGGTCCTCTTTTGCCATTCTTTGGAAACTATGGCAGTGCTTTTCACGGCATTCGGCAGTCGTCCATTTAGTGTACATGCCACAGCGACCGCTGAGAATGATTTCCATTGTTCCCATTCCTGTACTCCGTCCTGTCTCCTCGTTGCAAATTTTTAGGTTGACTTCTCCAAGTCAACCTAATAAAGTGGGTCTCAAATGTCCGTACGTCCGTCCATCCTTACGTCGGTCAGTCCACAAAAAGTTTCTTAGATTTGACAATGATATTCGGTATGTAGGTACACATCGATGAGTAATGCATGACGGTATGCAGTATGACTCGATCCAAGGTCAAGGTCATGAGCTCTTGAAAGTCAGAAATTCTGCCATTTTCAAAGGCTATCTCCTCCCCCATTTATAATGGGGGCTGGCAAATGACCATGGATTCTTAAATTAGGGCACAATGCCTAAAGCCTTTCGGGGCCGGATTTTTTATTTTTGTTCTAGTTTTTGTGTCACATGACTTTGAAGTTGGCAGTAAGTAGGAGTCGGCCGCCAGTCCCATATGGGGCTAATTTGTTTTTATTATCTCTCATTACTGCCAGTAAAACCTGCTTTGTCGTTTGCGATGTGAACCGTTTCATATTCATAACTGTCATAAGTACGAATGACGCATGTTTTTGTTGACGTGTAGTGTTTACAGTGGAGAGCATTACACCCCGGTGATCCACTTCCCGACCTTTCTCCTGTCGTCGAGGCCAGCCTGCGAGCACCGTCATCAGTGTCGGCCAAGGCTCAGCCGGTTCTCGACCAGCTCCAGAAGCAGTTCAAGCTGGAGCCTGTTGCTAAGAAGGAAGAGGCAACGGGAGAAACTATATTTAATGCCACGTAAGTGAACTGAGATACTTCTGCTCAATCTGCTGACTTTGATAGACGTTTTGGATGAGTATTTTTGCATTCATTGCTTTGATACCATTTGGACATAGTGACTAGCTTCCGATGTTTTCCAGAGATTTTATGGAATCTTTGAGAAGTCGTCGGCAAATTTTGATAAGCCTCGGAAAGTGTTACCGGTCCTGCAGTTATCCCATAGGATTTTACTGTTCTTGCTCCCGTTCAAAAAAAACTACCCGTCGTCTGTGGCAGTGTATTACCAGTCATGCATGCTGTCCATGAACCTAACCATTCGTAATCTAAAATCCTTTGAAAGCCGTTCCAAACCGGCTCCGGGGCAGTAATGTGCCGTGATTCATGTGTTGATTTTGGCGCTATATAAATTGTTACCCATGCCAGCATAGCCGCCGTCGTGGGTGGGGCGTTCAGTCACGTCTGTCTGTCTGTATGTTTGCCCACGCTCTAAAAGGAAAACGGGCTAGCGCTATCAACACCAAACTTGGTACACGTATACTCTATACAGTGGTTAAAGTGGCGTGGGACGCACGGGGGCGCCGTCCCGTCACCTCAAATATATGGTAGAATGCGTTCCCCTACGTCAGGTATCTCAACGGATGCACGGGGACGGTAACGGGAACGCGTGACACAACGCAAAAGTCGTTAATAACTGAAATTGAATGCTCAACTAAGTAGACTGTAACGATGTCTGATAACAAAGTGTAACGGAACGGAACGCATTTGTAAATAATTTTATCGGGGGCCCAATTTAACGGCTAAGGGCCCGCAACTGCTGACAGAGGGCCCAAACTGTAAATCACTGTACCCCCACCTCTACTTTTTCACCTCAACCACTGACTCTATAGCAGGTGCTTGGCATGCATGTGTGTGTGTGATTAGTAATGCTGACAACGCGGAGCCGCTTGCAAAACAGTCAAAACTGGATGACGACTGTGATATCTCGGGTGGACTTACGAGTATGTTGAAAACGAAAGTAACTGAGGTGTGCACGACAAATTACATTATGTACTTCTATTTTTGTGGATGACGTGATGTGCTCATGTAATGGAACCAGTGGGCCAGAATCATTGAAATATTGTTTCCTCATTATTTGCCAGGTGGACAAAGTTGCAGGCTCGTTGGAACAGATGTCTTTCCTGTGACCTAACCCAACTACTGAATAGAAACGTTTTTTGGCTTCATTTGTGGCAGTTATGGGGGTAAGGTTTTTACTGGCATTTGTCTGTCTGTCTGTTTATCTGCACAATATCTAAAAAAACGATGCAGCTAGGATCACCAAACGTGGCATACAAATGTTCCACTATGAGTCCTGAAACCCATTTATTTTGTGGTCAAAAGATCATAGGTCACGAATCACAAAAAAAACTGTGCCGGAGTGGGTAATAACGATCTTGTTAGTGCTGGCTTCCACGCTGGATTTTCCGTGCTGCAATGCCCCACCACACATTGGGTTTTTCCCCGCATCACTTGCCCGCAGCTGCTACTGCTGCCGTGAGACATTAACTGTGCTCAACATACGGACCACTTGTTTTTTATGCATGGAGTTTTTTACAGTCAGCTCATGGCAAAAAGCATTGCTAGTGTGGGTCTTTGCACTCGTGTGAGTGCTGGCTTCTTCTAATTCTTGTGTTCTGTGATTAGCTTGAAAGTGTTAGAACGTCGGTCTGTGACCGGCGAACTTTCCCTGTCTTACGTTCGACCTGTGGGTAGACCGTCGGCTACAAGGTCAGCCAACTAGGCCTACTCAGCCTTTCATCCTTTCGAGGTCAATAAATAAGTAGTGAGCTGTAGTCAGATGTGCGCTACCTCCCTCGGGTGGCGCCATCTGGTGAATGCTTACGGAGTAAAGGCAGGATGGTTTGTGTGGACGGTGTGGTTTGCAGGTAAAACTGTGTGATCCCTCTAACACGTATCATTCCTGAGCGCATTAGAGGTGGTTTATGACGACACGCTATACAAATCGATGTTTACTTTACTTTACATTAAGCAAAGCTGGTTTCCATGCCTCTAGCTGCTGTGCATTTTAGAGCTATGGTTACTTTACAACACCCCAACCCCATATGAGAAGTCAAACTGACCAATCAGCGTGGCTGTAAGTCCATCAGAAGTGACCACAATGTCCTTAGCTCAAAAGGCGTCATCAGTATCTTAACAAGAGCTCAGCGAGTGCTGAGATTGAATTACATTGACAATGTCTATGCATGCCCACAAGACCAGTCAGTCATTACTTAGATATTGTCTACTCGGAGAGAGGGGTGTTCACCTGGACACATGCATACATGTTCACCGTTGTAACTAACTATACCAGTAAGCCAGAATTCCTGATAACAGGGCCAATTGCATTGTGTAGACCTTACCATTGATTTCTTAGAAATGGTTGCAGCCACCAGCAGTACTTGTGGTGCTTTCTCTGCTGGGATGGCTAGGCTGAGTTGTACTGGATGGCTGTAGGTTTTGTTATGTAAATAATGTTATAAAAACCAAAGACTCAGAATACACGGAATTCTGCTTCTTATGTTGTAGGTTGGCAGTACATCACCAGTTGAAGATTTTCAGGCTCTTGTTGCTGTTAAAGATGTCAGCTTTGGAGAAGGTTGCTATGTGGCATTGAATCACTTTATATTATGCACTCTATTATTTTGTTACTACCTCTGCCGCAGGTTGATGGGGGTAATGTTTTGACCTGTGTTTCTTTGTTTGTTTTTTCATAGAGAATTTGCCTTACTATTTGTTAGCAAAATAACTCATAAAGGTATGGCTGTTTTTTTGTGAAATTTAGACTGTGTGTCAGTTGAATTCTGGAATTAATCCAGAATATATTCTGGATATTTTATCCTATTTATTGGATAGTCTAGTAGTCGTTTGATGCGGAAAGCGAAAGTGAAAGCTGCTCTGCCTGCTTCTTTGGTAAAAACACTGTGCTGATTTCAGTCTGGCATTGCAGAGATTCACTTCAGGGATGTGGAGTCCTCATTTTTGTAAGATGCCGGCTCCAGGATTTTAAAAAATGGGACTCAACTCCAGCCCTTAAACGTCCGAAGACTCTGACTCCAGGTTAAAGTAGGACACTAACTCTTGAACTTGTGTGATTGTGACAGCGTACTGAGTGAACGATGCAGACTGACAATTCTCAAGATTTAAAAAAAAATAATAATTCCATATTATTATTATGTATGTTGTCAGCTCATTCCAAGATGCAGAAGAGACTGACAGATCTGGTGCTCGAGTCGTTTGGAACACAGTCGTACAAGAAAGCAATGGACTGTCTCAGAGTGCTGCGTGAAGAATCAATCAAGGTTTTTATAGTTAGAAATAGTAATGTGACGATTGCGGTTTTCCCCTCGATTCGATTTTGATTTTATTTTTATAAAGAATTTGATGTTGATTTAATTTAGATTATTTGTCCCAATATTCGGAGTTGAAGATGGTGTGATCGGACTCGTGGGGTATAAAACCCATTTTTTGTCACCTGCACCGATCGCCAATCCCTATAGGGCGATACGATATCAGAATCAAGTCACACTTAGTCCAAAAAATCACAATATTGATTCCGTTCGATTTTCCTAAAAATCACAATCTTGATAATCATCATATCATTAGTTAGAAAAGAGTTAAGTGTCCTCTGTTCAGAGTTGTGGACAGCACCAAAGACCAAGACTGTCAGGAGGCTCATAACCACGGCAAGGACGCTTGACACCCATACCAAGACCAAACCCATTTTATGTTGTCGAGATAGTTTTGATACCTAGACAACAGCACTTACAAATATTTTTAAAATGCTGTTTGCTAAATGGTGATATTGGCTGAAGTGATGGGCGCTTTAAGTAAAGAGCCTACATCGGTTGCTTAGCTTTATCTCTCATGGGCACTTGGACTCCCTACGGCCTTTGGGGATGTAATGTGTCCACATTCATTAGTTGATTCTGGCACTATATAAATCGCTTACTTATTTCTGTGATTGTTTACTTATTTACTTAGTTTTGTCTTGCTGTGTGATAGTTGTCTTTGCCTGTTGTAGGCGCTAGCGTAATAATTTAAATGAGCCTCTCGATCCCTTTCCCTTTTTGGGTGGCTGCTGAACAAAAAGGCAGCCATGGTTGAGGTTAATATATCGCTGGCCTTTCTTTACTGGGTAGAGATTGGATAGCTCTCCACCCCTGCCCTTTTGTCTCTGATATAGCCTTATTTGTGCTGAAAAGGGGCGTTAAACTCCAGCTAACAAACTGTTGATATAACAACAATTGTTCAGTTTGTAATTGTCTTGTATCACTTCAGAATGGAGATGCACTACTATTCAATCGGTTCTTACCGGAGCTCAAGGTGACACTAATGAGCAAGGCACGATCCAATTTTTGGCAGGAAATTGTCGATGGTAACATTTATATCTACTTCATTGTTTCAGTGTCAAAGTCTGCTTTTAGTTGAAATTGGTTATGAATGTAGAAAGTAGAAGTTTTTACTTATCTACTGTGTGCAAGTGATGTGGCGTGGCCTAAAACTGTTTGTATGCGTGTGTCCAATGTTGATGCCATTTAACTTGTCGGTTGTTCTTGACAGAAAAGCTGACGCTCATCAGCAAGTCTGAGTGCAGTGCTGATGAAGTGAACACCGTTACTGAAGAAGAAGCTGAGAAGTTCTTGGAGGTGGATACAGGCGAGGAGAAGAAGATGGAGACGGATGCTGCTGGGGATGCTGACAACTTAGTATGTGACAGTGGTGTTGATCCTTGTCCTGAATCTTTGTTCTTAAGTATAGTCCTTGTCCTTGAAGGCTCAGTCCTCGTCCTGGTTAAGTCTGGTCCTTACCTTGAAGGCTTGATCCTTGTCCTTGTAAGTCTAGTCCTAGTTTTTGTCCTTGAAGGCTTGATCTTTGTCCTGGTGTTTATAAGTCTAGTCTTTGTCCTTGTCCTTGAAGGCTCGATCCGTGTCCTTGTAAGTCTGGTCCTTGTCCTTGACTTTGAAGGCTTGATCCTCGTCCTGGTCCTTGTAAGTCTAGTCCTTGTCCTTGAAGGCTTGATCTATGTCCTGGTCCTTGTAAGTCTGGTTCTTGTCCTTCTCCTTGTCCTTGAAGGCTTGATCTTTGTCTGGGTCCTTGCTGGTCCAGTCCTTGCGAAGTCCTTAATGTTGTTGGAGACATTATTTTTCCTGAAATATAGTATTTGTGTTTGGGTACTTTACTGGGAATTATACTGTACAGTGTTTGGAATACAAAATTTGTGTTATGCATAGCTGCTGGATTTCAAGCACTGATGTTGTTGGTGCAGTTTTCTGTAAAGGTTTTTCTGTGAGTCCTGGTTGATTGTAGGTCAAGTCCTTGTCCTTCTTAGTCTAGTTCTTATCCTTGTCCTTGAAGGCTTGGTCCTTGTCCTTGTGGATCCATTACTGGTTAACATCACTGGTATGTGGTGATGGAAGTGCATGGCAATTGCTCATTTCAACACTTTCAGATTCCTTTCAGTCCTTTCATTTCGTTTCATGCGCTACTTAGTTTAGTGTATTTTATTAAAGATGCAGTTGTTGTGTTAGATCTAGTTTTATACAATGTCATCGAAGATAGTAGGTTTTCGGGCTGTGTGTCCGCCTTGTTCGTTTGGACAGATCTTGTTACCGCGATGTCTTATGAACGGCTTGAGCAATCTCGATAAAACTTACGGGGAATAACCACTTGCCCCTACTGATGACCTGGTTAGATTCTGGAGCTCAAGGTCACAGCAGGCCGTCAAGATGTCGAAGGCATCTACATCGACGCTGAGGCATTCAGTGGTTTACTACTAAGTCAAGAGGTTGGCTGGGAAGAACGTCTCTGATATTACCTATTTCATGTCGGGTTGGATGTAAAACTTGAGCGCAGTCAGCTCAATCAAGCCTGATATGTGGTTGATGGTGAGACTTGTGCTAAACAAATGAACGATTACTTTACTTGTTTGTTGATGTGTTTTACAGTTGGAGGAGCTCGAGTAGTGACTGAAGCGTATCATCTTGAGTTGTGCGTCAAATTAACGTGTTCACTGTCCACCGTGTTTTCTTGGCACTCGTCAACGCTGCATTAATAGGAGGAGATGCTAAGGGTGTGGTAGTTCCCAGGCCCGCGGTTTTGAGCGGACGGCAATTTGTTTGTAGCGAGAAATATTTTGCACTGTGTGGAACTACAACATGCATGAAAAATTTGTACTGTGTGTTGAACTGCAGCCTGTTAAATCTGGCAGACGTGTTGCAATAGAACTAAATGTGAATTCACATCTGCTGTAATTACTTACATGAATGCCACTCGTGTGATGACACCAACTGGGATTTTTGTTCCTGTTAGGGGGAGTATTCACGGT
>Ga0209363_1000945_pt1 | contig 12866 bp, 3 predicted proteins | sample WorMetexBAHAMAS3_FD_187385 | JGI IMG/M metagenome (GOLD analysis project Ga0209363, IMG submission 187385) | Marine gutless worms symbiont microbial communities from Max Planck institute for Marine Microbiology, Germany - Inanidrilus exumae... | ecosystem: Host-associated > Annelida > Digestive... | reverse complement strand
GTCCTATGTGATGCAGATTTCAGATGCTTTTGGGTCACACTTTCGTGTTTGGCGACATCGCTCTTCGTAGAAAAACCTAAAAACCTTTAAAAATTAAAAAAACCTATAGGTTATTTCCAGCCCTGCCTATCATGCTGATCAGCGACATCGGAGAATGGACGACGGACGGACACCACCGCGTCAAAACATTTTCCGGTCTGCGTCCACAGAAGAGGTCGAAGCAACATACATGTACGACCCGCATCGCTCTACCAGATGTTGCCGGAAGATACGAGATGTGATACATGGAAACATGCCTACAGTTCTGTGGCGGGTACGCAAAAGGTTCAGCGAATTATAGGCACTGATCGACGGTTTCACGGCGACAAGGGGAAACAACTATAGCCTCCTAAGACAAAATGTTCTCAGTGATGAGATTAACGGACAATTCATCCAGTTAGAAATCTGAAGATACGCAAGTGAACGTTTATAACACTAGAAAAATTGTTCTTGATGAAGACTCGAGGTCAGACCGACCGCATTACTGCTATACCACGCCCATGCGCGTTGGACGTTGGACCTTTGATCTTGGCCTCCAGAATCAAATCAGGTCATCAGTGTGGGATACTGAATATTCCCTGTACGTCATTATTGTCAAAACTGTTCAAGCCGTTCGTGAGATATCGTGGTAACAATATCTGACCGGACGAGCGGACGAACGGAACTGCGAGACAGCCTAAAATCTAATGAATTCGCTGACACTGTCGGATGACGAAGACATAAAAAATGCCAGTCATTCGACCGATGTGTAATAAAAATTCTGCTGTGAATGAACATGATAAGTAATATCACTTTTTTGATTTTTGCAGTTTTACCGGACAATCACGTTACATGACTGCCACGTTACACGAATGCGCCCGTGTGACGTCATAGTGACGTCACACGGGCATAATGACATCATTTTGGATTTATCTGGGTCGAATTACTATGTGTCAATAATACATTTATAGGCCAAAAAATCGATAGTTACCGAGATATCTGACAATCTAGCAGCTATTGGCAGCCATTTTGTATTTATGCTAATTACAGGGTCAAAAACTCAAATTTCGGTTTTGTAACATAGATATTCGTATTCAGCACACCAAAACCATTAAGGAAAGTGGCATTTACCACTTTTACCAAAAATGCCCCTTGCGTTTTAGGGAAGGCCTTTTTCCAGAAATTTGACCAGTCTATGAATAGGCCTGTGTAGTACATTATAGAGATGTTTAGATCGGTTCCAGTCGAATAATCGCGAGTCTCGCACTACGGTGTTGATTCACTAACAACAGGAATGGATCACGCAGCCACAACACCGCCACCGACCCGAACTGTGTTGATCCACGGCATAAGCGAGATGTCAGTTGCTGGCGATTATTCACTCGCCGAAGATCGTCATATATCACTCTCGCACCGCCACCCTTCCTCATAACTTACCCTGCCCCGTCTGTTCGCCCTTCGGCCTTTCATCTTCGTCCGAGAAGCCGCCTCGACTGGCGCGGCTGCAGCGGCGAGCCGTTTAATGTCAAACAAAAGACGTCATTAGCGATGCGGTCTCGTCTGATCGCGGTCCCCGGCGCTGCTCGACGCCGTCTTAACGATGTGAGAAGATATGTCCATATCCGAGCAACAACATCGACACCAATCATATACGCTTCATTCTCCGTTACCCAAGGTCCCTATACAGCTAGTTACGTGAATCCGTGAGTTAATGTGTTACGGTTCCGTGCGGAATTCATCCGTTGGAGTCGTGAGAATTCTCCGAATTTTGTGCGCTAACGTCCATCTTTGTAGCTTTGGAATACAGCACTACATTGCACAAATAAGGCATATGTTTGGCAATCAGTCAGCCAGTTAGTTAACCAATCAATTAAAAAACAAATTTATGTAGTGTCATGTAGGCGTACGGCCAGCGAATCAGATTGGCTACTACTACTAGTAATATTGTACTACTAGTACTACTACTATTGCTGTTGCTGTTGATGTTATTCAAGCCGCGCAGTGACGAGGATAGTGTTTCTAACTCCGTTTGTCTGTGTGTCTGTGTTTTTCCGCGTGACTGATATATCAAAAACCGATGCAGCTAAGGTCACCGATACAGAAATGTCCCACGATGAGTCGTGGAAGCCCATTTTGGAGGGTTGAACGGTCAAAATCATGGTCACGAGTCACAAAAACATTACCGGCGTGAACTTTGCACTCTTGTGAGTGCTGGCTTTTATTTAGGCTAACTACTGCGATGTCTGACCGTGGTCTATCAAACTGAACACAGTAATCAACACACTGAAGCTACATTCGTGTGTGGTTACATGTACATTTGTGTTTGTATTTTATATCTGAGATAGTTATTTGAGAGCTATATGTAGATTTTGTTTGATTTACGTGGACATATGAAAAACATCTTAAGATTTCCTTAGTTAGTTGCGGTTAAACTGAAAATTCAGAGACCAGGTTTATTCCAGAATGGCGTGGAGTGCAATTCGTCATTATTCTTGTTAGCCTACTTTATTGTTTGGTCGTGATTTTAAGGATTCTATACTACAAACACAAATGCAAAACAAACATAACGCGCCATTAGTCCAATGCCTGAAGACCGGAATTGGAGGCGTTGACCTGTATGTGGGTTCATTGACTATGACCAGATAACAACACCAATAAACGTGTGCTTGAACTAAAAACAGTCTTAACGGATAATTTTCTATTTTCTTGTTAGTATACATAAGGTGTAGTGACATCACAGTAATCTATGGTCATGATACGATCTTCATGTTGTAGGGTATGATGTTGTACTGTGCGAAGTTAACTGGTGAAGGTTTGTCACGTCACGTTATTTAACTAACATTGAATAATTTGAATCGGCAGGCCTATGTCTAAGAAGAGATTAGCGCCAGCAGCAAAGCGCCAGGTCGATGACCTGGCTGTTGTAGCCTAAGTGCTGCAAATGTTTACATTTCCCTGCCCTACACCATTGCCGCCAGAACAGCTGGCATAGATAGGAATGTAGAAATTACGTCATTGTCACCCCGTGTACAATTTTGTGCAGCAGTAGCGGCAGCGGTAGCAATTTTATGAAGACCGAAGAGAAACAATCCGTGATTTTGTTTTTCAGTCGCCAGGTGGCACGACAGTGCACGTGCGCCATTATCACGAGTGGTGAGCAGTCTGTTTAATACCCCGAGAACGAACCAAACGTAACAGAAAATTTGAAGCATGCTTCGGATGGTCACCTCAAAAACCCCCGGGTATATTGCTTTGCCCTATTAAGATCGTTTATTCTGTTTGTGCGGAAACTCTTACAGACTTCTACAGCTTAGGCCTAATTCGACATTCGACTCGATCATGCCACTCGTAGGCCTATAGTAAGTGCCGTAACAATATTTAAAAAATTTAGTGGCTGCAATAACTAAACAGTTTTCCTTATGTTTAAATCGAGACTCGTCACGCTGAACAAAGACGTTTGATTATACGACGTAATTAATGGACTACGACTCCTACATACTCGCAGCAGATTGATGGTTCATGGTTCAGGTTGGAATTAGATTTGCGTTTCATTATGGTGAGGTTTCATTTTGGCCGATCTAAACCGATATTCTTGCATAATATCGTTTATAGAGTCATTTCAATTATTCTTCTGACCATTGCTTGTTTATCAAAGTAACACAAGATGAGTAAACCATATTAAGTCACATCTGACTATCTAATCCATTTTATTACGTGACCAACTCCAACTAATAAACCGCCATGAGGTCGCACCGACCACATTAGCAACATACATTTTCACATGGCTGTAACTTACTTACTTGCAGTTTCCAATTCGGGTCTCCTTTTTAGCAACTGCTTGGCACTTGTTATCCTCCTGCGACCCTGAACTTCGATCTATGACCTTGACCTTTGATTTTGATCTAGATAGGGTAAAGACGAACCAGCATGTCAAATATCTATCACTTAATACCAAGTTATGACTGTTGTCCGGCGGACACATACACCAAGACTCGCACAGAAACCTGACCGTCTCTTCTACTGATACATCAGTATCATTAAAACTTTATTATTCGTATTTGTTAAAAATTATCGAGAGTGCGGCCACGACGGCTAACACGTTATGGGTTTTCTCGGCAGTTTGAAACATAAGACGCCCATATGGTCAGTTGACCGGGTCGCGGGACGTCCGGGTTTTAGATGATGCCGTAAACAACTGAAGTACGTGGACTGTGCGTTGTCGGCAACAATGTCGAACGAGTTTTTCGTGAAATTTCGTCCTTTCATATTCATCTTTATTCACCATAATGGTAGAACAATACAGCAGTACAATAGAAAATACACAAGAAAGAAGAAAGACATCTTAATTAACTGAACTAAGTCGAAACAAATTGAACATGTTCCATTTGTTTCGACTTTGTCGAAATAATGGTTCGACTTGTAGCATTCGACAGTGTTGCTTCGACATTGTTGCTGGTGTGGACGGGGATTACTACACCAACGACACTAGCGTGAAGAAGTCTCCCTCCTCTGACGTTATCATTTACGCGCGCGCGAGGCAGGCAAAACAGATTGTAGCTCGTAAATGCATCTTAGCGGCAGTTCGTCATCGTCATCATCATCAGCCGCAGCAGCAGCAGCTAGCAGCGGTTCTCTAAACACGTCGTTTATAACGGCGAGCGGACAACGTGGCGCCCGCCGACCTCGATACTCCACAAGTGTCGGCCGAAACATCGAGTAAGATGCTCTGGAAGGCGCCAGCGGCCGCCGCCGCCGCCGGAAAAGTAGCGACTCTCGGCGGTTGCGGAGGCTGCGGAGTCGCCGACGACGACGGGAGGCGGCGGCGGCGGCGTTTGCTTACGTCTCGGTCAATTCTCGTTAGTATCGTCCGTGTACCGAAACAGACGCCGAGAACGAACGAACGATGCCGTCTTGCTCCCTGCAAACAGCTTGACTGCCGACTTCCAAATAGGCATGAAACTGCTGTATGTGAATTGTATCGAAAACTGGTAACGGTCCTGGATGGGTGAATCCTCCAGTTCTTTGTCCAGCCCGCCAGTAATTTTTATCGCTATGACGTTGGATCACGGTATGGCGAAATGCCCCGCAACCAAGGGTGGTATTAAGCCAAGTTGTTGTCCGTCGCTAGCTCAAAAACGGTGCGTTTTGGGGCTATGGTTACTATAAAAACCCTAAAAACCCCATGCTGGAAGTCTAAAATGTTCGTTTTCGGGCCAAAAATTTTACGAGTTCAATATCTCGAACACCAAGCGAGATCGAGTCATGGTCAATCTTTATTAGTGATTCACCGCAGTATAATAACGTGAACAGGAAGTTATAATCTGCCCATCACTTTCTCTGGTCGTTTTTATCGCCTAATTTCTGGAAAGAACTGAAAAGGCCGTGGACGGAAGCATATCGTTTCGCAGCCATCGGAGCCATATGGCTGTAATCTCTGAAATCACCGACAAACATAGAATAGGCCTATACTGGACGATGAAAAGGGCTTCCGCTTTCGCTATAGTCATACTTTTTGATAATTCGCTGCGAATGATGACTAATAAATATTTATTTTCAGCAACAAATGCCTTTCTATGAAACCACTTTAGAATTATGAGATTTGTATCAATAAAGATTACGTGTATTATTGCCAAACAATACGTTTTATAGCTATTTGCTGCAGCTAATCACCGAGTCAAACAGCTTAATATATTATTTGAACGCTTTTGCCAATAAAATAAAACATATTAGTGAAAATGTCATTGTTGCAATCATCTAATGCGCATAATGGATCATAGGCGAAGACGTCATACGCGAAATTGCGATTAATAGCCCTGTAGATATTTGCAAGAACAAACGAGACGGGGCCGCTGCAGCGACAGCATATAATACGCAACAAATAAACAGCACGCATGGGTTGGGCGATAAACTGTCGAACACAAATCACAATCGACCGCCGACGGCACGTTTAGTCTGTGAAAGCGCCAAGGCGCCAGACGGAATTAGCGCCAGTCGACTTAGCGGACGATAAAACATTTCACATTAGTTCTGCGGACAACTCGGAACGATCGGCGGTGGTAAACGTATATAAAAACTGCATTAAACGCCCGGCGCTGACATGACTATGATGCGCGTCCTCCTGCTTGTGCATGGATCAGCCCTCCGGGTATAATCTTCCACTTCCCCGCGCAAATTACGGGGTATAGTGATCCCAAATATTTTTGACATTTTCTGGTTCTGATAGCAATTAATCGTTTCGGCGGCAGTCATGTTTTGGGCGTGTCGAATAAACCGAAATCAGAAGGAGAACCACGCCCCTAGCAGTTCCAAAACAAGAAGCTCAGCTACGGCAAAAACCGCGCGACGCCCTATGTTGGTAAATTTGTGCTGTGTTTCACGAAGCATGGGAGTTATAAACGTTTCACACAGCAAAAGTAACCTTTAAGGTCATTCAAGGGCATTGGCAATGGGCCATTCGCTAGAACGCATACGAGTTCAATAGTATAACGATGTCCCTACCGGCGAACTGAATTGACAGCGCCTGAGACGATCAGCCGTTCCAGAGATATGGTTGGTGTCCACCAAAATTTAAATGGTTCACGTGACATAACCAGGCTCCTTTCAGGGATGGTTTCCCACCCTTGAGCTAGCACTTGCTACTGCCAACCTACCTACCAAACTTGAAGTCTCTAACTCCACTCACTGTGAAGATATGAAAGGCGATAGGTTTCAGCAACTGCTATAATTGTTGTAAGTTTACTGTGTTGATGTGTATGCTGCCTTTCAGGCGAATAAAGTTGTATAATAATAGTGATGGCACGATTTATATCTTTAGCGTTTCCGCACCGGATTACCACCTCCAACACTTTTGCGGGCGTAGACGCAACAGGGCGACAAGGAGGCGCCTGTTGGTCGGACGAGTATAGACAGATGAGTTGGTTAATGGATGGATTGTGACGGACCGACCAGATACAGCATGCAATTGCCGGGACTCCACCCGCCGCTACACACTCTGGGTGGTGATGAAGTCGTGAAACACGCCCGAACGGCGGTCGTAATGAACCGACAGAAATACGACGTGCCCGAACCACGCCCATGTCTTCGCTGGAAACGACTCCGTGTACGTTCAATTGCCGCTGGTGCGGTTCGATGAGAGAAAAACGGCGAACGTATACGGTGCCATCGCCAGATATCAGACCTTTGCCATCCTCGACACGACGACCGTAAACTGTTCTTTAAAAATAACGTATAAGACCTATACATTTCATGATCGCGAATCTGATAAGTTAATTTTATCAATTTATTTTAAGATGCCAACGAATTATAAAAAACAGAATTCAGTAAGCATTAATATCAGCTCTCAGATGACAACTCGCAAAAATGTGTGTTAGTTAAGTTAATTAAGATGTCTTTCTTCTTTCTGCTGTATTGTTCTACCATTATGGTGAATAAAGATGAATATTAAAAAGCCACAATATATAAAACGTGCACAGATACCGCATGCATACGCGTCTCCGTTCAGTTATTTCCAAAAAAGCGAAAAGACGCTATGAGACATGGGGTGTGTCTCAATAATTCTGTTAAAACTTACTCTTAGTTGTCATTGTCGGCCTTTCATTTAGTTTCAACAAGTTATTTTGCGCATTTTTTAAATTTCACGCATTTTAAAAATGCGTAGAATTCATGCATTTTAATACATTTTAAAACCTGTATGACCATCGCGTAAAAGTCAGTGATGATAAATATGTCAGCAGTTTAATTCTGATGGTCTTTTTGAAACACTGTGCTTATTGTCAAAGTAAAATCGTTAGTGGTATTAAAAATTTTATAATGTCTCTGCAGAGCGCTGATGTTTGCTTTCAATAACAGTCATTTAGATTTGTACCATGGATAAAATATGCGTTGTGTGCATAGATTAGTTATTTCTTTTTTGCAACTTTTCTTTGTCTACTTTTTATTGTTCCTTTGCTGCCATTATATGGGGAATAAAGATTATCAAAAAGGATGCAGCATTTTATCACCGACTGTACCAATCAATGTTGCACTGACTTAACGTTGTTTTGCCTCTACAGTAACGGGAGAGACAGACAGACAGACAGGCAGACAGCGACACTTGCGGTGGCAAGTTAGTAATGTCATAAGAAAACGTCACATAAACGGTAATTCAGGCGATGAAGTCGACAGCGGTGTTGGTGAAGGCACGTGGCGCTGCGTCAGTTTCCGGACGAGATGTTGTGACTGTGTCGATGCAACATGACGATGAACGGAAGATCTCGCCCGACGTCGACGCTAAGTGGTCTGCGGTCCAGCGGGCCGCGGCGTGACGCCGCGGCGCCGCGCCGGCGGCCGGCCGTGGCGGGGGGCGGGGCGAGGCGGCAGGTGCCCGGAGACCCCCGGGTCGACATGCCGCCTGTCAAAACATGCATTCCGATTAATGACCGCCTTGCAGCGCACGCCGGAAACAGATCGCCTGACACGATAATGTGCCGCCACCAAATTTCGAGTGCGGCTACTCGTTGAAATTTTTCCCAGACGTCCACGAACCTACCACGTCTCGCTGCAGTCTTGACCTTCGCCGTCGTCGTCGTTTTAATGTCAAGTTCCGACGTTTCGATCCTCGTCGACTGTGAAGAGTACAAGATCCAGCTGATACGAAGATCGACTGAGTGCTCGCATGCAGCCGCGCAGCCCGTAGTGCGTCCACTTCAGATGCCTCGTTCCACGTTTACACACACCACTTTATTTCACCACAAATGTGGTAGCAGAGAAAACATACATAATCAAACATAAGTTAAATAAATTAACTAAATGATCACTTAACTATAGCTGCATTGACACTTCAGTTAGACGGATGCGCACACAATACCAATTCCTTTTCGGCAAACTCTCGACAGAGTTCGCACAGTACATTCTTCGATGACATCATGTTAGAAAGAAACTTGCATTTGCGCTTAGGTATAGTATAGTGCGGAGTTTGAACATTAAACATCTCCATACAGTAATTTACGTAAGCTACTGAGCATTTACCGACATCTTTAGCTGTTGGTCCGGATAAAGTACAGTCGAGCCGACGTGTGTGATGGAAATCTTTATTCACCATCAAAAATGGTAGCAGAATAGAATATAAAACAAAACAAGACAATGTAAATACTTAAGTAAAGAAAGAAGAACACACAAAATTACACGTGAGTAGTATACTTAATAAAATTGTTATCAATTAACGCAACCTTCAACAAAAATCGATAGTACCACGACTTTCGAATTTCGCATGGTGGTTAACCTTGACCACATTCGTATCGAGTTTCAAGGTCAAGGTCATGGGTCAAAGGTCACAGTCACAGGTGCAAAAAATTCACGCGAGGAAAAAACATTATCGGTGCTGCGACGGCCGACGGTGTGTTATTAATATATTACTTCGTCTTTAACATGAGCTGAACAAGGACAACCCTGGTGTCGAGATCTCTGTACTAAAGTGGTCGGTGCGACCGCGAGTGAACTGAAGTCTTTTCTCGGTTGAGCGTGGACTTGCGCGCGTGTCATCAAATTATGCGTTAGGTACAGTAATTATTCATACACTGCGTGTGCACGGTGGTCCTGCCAATCAATAGAAATTTCGGGAATTCTTGAAATGTGTGTGTTTATCACCCTCTGCGGTGGTTGGTTTATCATCTGTCATTTTATCGACCACTTTGTCGTCCGGGTGGAGCAGTCTGCCCGCTGCGTGTGTGTGTGTGTGTCTGTGTCTCTGCATGGGTCTGTTCGAAATATAACTTTCAAAAACAAAACGACCTTTGACATAAATATTTCGCATGTTGCTTCATCTTGATCATGTCTAGGTCAAGGTCATAGGTCAAAGTTCAAGGTCACAGAAAAGATTTTCTTCGGATGAAAGTAAAAGTGTACTTGAGTAAACCATCCCGGCAACGTGGCAGAAAAGCAGACCTGAATTTAAAACTGTAAATAAGTAACGCCATCCATATCTCAAGTTAGGTCTTTTCTAGTTTTTTTCTGAGTTAATAGCATGAACGTGGTCAAATTACTCTTTGTTATTTACGTTATTAGCGAAATTTATGCAGTAATATCAATTTATTAACCTGCCCGGCATGGCGTGCACGCTGCAGGGCTTATGTTCTGCCGACTTTTCTTTCTTTCATCTTTTAGCGGTAGCCTTGGAGACAAATCTCAGAACGTACTGGACTGATCTTCACCAAATTTTCAGGAACTGCATGACCATTTTCGCGATCGCTCAAGGGACATTGTTATGGTAATTGATTGTTGGCGCGAATCCGCGAAAATTGGCATACTCCACCGTCATTTTCTGCTCTTGCAGTCTCTTACATATTTTTGGGATTGCAACATGGATGCATGCGTTAACACCATCAAATCGACAACCCCTCTACACCTAATAAAAATTTGGTGAACTTTGGTCCAGTAGCCCCTGCGTTTTGCAGGCACGTTTGATGGGCTTTGCCACGTATCTAGTTCATCGTGTTATTATAGAATAAATATGCACAAACTAGAAATCTTGCAAATATGGTAGCTAAATTTGAACTTCTTTATAATGTTTAGAACGTCGTTTAATTAATAGAGCTTTTTACACACCGATGTTACTGAATTTCTACTTCTGTCGGTTAATAAACTTGATCCAAAATATTTTTGAAGATGCTACGAGAAAGCGAGCATGTGGATGGCAGTCAGCAAACGAACAGGTGGGCGGGCGGCTGGGCTGCTGTGCGTTGCTGTAGCTGTTCAATTGAAGTGGCCTGCGACGGCTCATAATCAAAGGGTCGACCTAGCAATTAACGAGAGTCGATGAGGCAGGTATGCCAGGTAGTATATGCACGGGAACGTGCAGGCCCGGGCTGCGGAGGCAGGCTGCATCACGACGGGGGTCTGCCGCGAAGATTTTGTAACGTAGTGGGGAATAGCACCTGCTGACGGGTGTGATATTCTGGATATACATAGGATGACGTGATCTATGGTAGTCTGTGGTCACGATACAATCTCCATGTTGTAGGGCATGATGTCGTACTGTGCGAATTTTAATAAAATTAAATCAGTAGGTTTAAGAAAAGCTTGGTGCTAGCGCCAGATCAGCGATCTGGCTAAGTGCCTCAAAATGTTTACATTTTTGCCTTACATCATGGCGGCCAGAACAGCTGAAGAAACTACGTCAATGTCACCCTATGTATTAAACGCACGATGCTACGGAAAGATAGGATGATAGTTTATATAGGAAATGCTATGAGAAAGTAATTTAATATGTTCCAAGTTGTTTCGTGCTTTGTGTTTAGTTAAGTTTAATTAAGATCTTTTTCTAATATTTTTGTACATTCTGTTTTGTCGTTTATGTTTCTACCATAAACAATGAACATAAACATGTAATATGCTAATAATCACAATTAAAACATATAAGAGAAAGTGTAATTAGAAAAGCGCTGACATTAGGTTGCAACGGACTACTTTAGCGACATTTTTCCTGTGACCTTGAAATATGACCCATGACCTTGACCATCGAGCTTGATCCACACAAGGTCAAGTTATACCGGCGTGTAAACGAACGTTGCTTTTTCTTTTGTAATCAAAGTAAATGTGGTGTAAAAACCGAAATAATTTTGACATTATTCACTTCGAGAGGCGATACCAGCGTACCGATATCTAGATCAAAAGTGATTTCGATTAGAAAATTATCGTCCGCACAACCATATACACACAACGGACCGATTCCTCTATCTAGACCACAGAAAGAACATAGCTTTGTACCACGTAAGTAAGTAACTGTACTTCTATAGCGCACAAAATCATAGTCGCAGTGCGCTGTGATTTCTAAAAAAAAACCCTAAATAAAATGTGCTTTCAGATGTCGCCTGAACTGTTCATAGCTGGTCATCTGTCATAGATTAGTAAGTAAACTGTTCCACAGGCTTGGTCCCGCAGCAGCAAACTTTCTGTCGCCAAAACTGTCGAAGCCTGCCCTGTTACTTGAAAAATCGCTTTAGTTTTCTGTTACGAGAATGAAAATTATCAATACTGAATCAAGTGATAAGTGATATTGCAATGGAATGTCAACATTATTTCGGTTTTACACGACATTTACTCTGATTAAAAAAGAACAGCAACGTTCCTATACAAGCTGGTAAATTCGCAGAATGAACTGTGCGAATTGTTCTGCTTTGTTGCACAGCAAGAAATTAACGTCCTGTCTCATACTTAGCTTGTTATTGCTTTCTTATGTGTTTCATGACAGTTTCGGCCGCGTCATATTGTGCTTATACGCAATTTCGGGGCGTCTGTTTTCTATTTTGTCTTGTTTTTTGTTTGTATTTGTACTGCCTCTCAAGGTGAATAAAGTTGTTCAAAACTGCTTCGTGTTCGACTGTCCGTAGAACAGCGAGTGTCCTATTGGAAGATGAGCGGAGAGAACGACGACCACGCTAGGAGACGAGTTGAATGTCGGCATTAGCGCTTTTGATGCCAGTGACTGGTGCACAAGGCAGGCAATACTGAACTTTTAACAAACCGCTGCTTCTTTCATGAAAATCTTTTTGTTAGTTAAGTTATGTGAGACGAATGAACGATTGTAAAGCTCGCCTGGTTTCCATATCGCCGCATTCCCGTCATCGAAGACATTCCCATACCACATCAAGCCACCTACGCGCAGCGGAGCCAAGCAGTACGGACGGACGGACGGTCCACAGTGGCGAGGGGGTTCCGACGCGAGCAATTAGCGGTGCTTGCGTGTAAAGGCACACGGCGGAAAGATGGATGGCTTGATGTTAAGCAGTTTAACGAGGTTCAATGCACCAGTCACAATTCGCCGTGACAGTTAATACTACAGCGGCCAGAAAGCATGGCCGCTCCCTATACAT
>Ga0209363_1000944_pt1 | contig 12866 bp, 10 predicted proteins | sample WorMetexBAHAMAS3_FD_187385 | JGI IMG/M metagenome (GOLD analysis project Ga0209363, IMG submission 187385) | Marine gutless worms symbiont microbial communities from Max Planck institute for Marine Microbiology, Germany - Inanidrilus exumae... | ecosystem: Host-associated > Annelida > Digestive... | reverse complement strand
TTGAACTGACGTTTGTGCCAACTTCAAAGTCAAGTGACACAAAAACTAGGACAAAGATCAAAAATCCGGCCCCATCAAATTTAGATATCATGTCCTAATTTAAGAATCAGTGGTCAGTTGCCAGCTCCCATTGTAAATGGCGGAGGAGATAGCTTTTGAAAATAACCGATTTCCAACTTTAAAAGGCTCGTGACCTTCATCTTGACGTTGGATCGGGTCATACTGCGTACCGTCGTGCATCACTCATCGACCTCTACCTACATGCCAAATTTCATTGAAATGAAAGGAACTTTTTTGTGGACGGACGCACGTACGGACGTACGGACGAACGGACATTAGAGACCCACTTTATTCGGTCATCTCAGAAGAGTCGACCTAAACATGTAAAAAATAATTCAACGTACACCGAGTGTAAACAAATCAGAACCAAAGCTAACTACAGAAGCGCTGCTTATCCAAGTGCTGCCATCTATCCATCACCTGCCGAACATGCACAGCCTTTCTCTCACCTGTCGGACTTGGATCAATATCAAGACAGATTAGGTCTGTGATACACCTTGTGGCTTTCAAAAAATAACAAACAATATCATCATCTCACACTACACCGGCCAGCTTAAGTCATTTACACAAAGTCACGTGACCTCAGTCGAAATTAGCCCTACATTTGGAGTTGCTACTACTGATTGGTACGTTCGTTATAGCATTGGACTGATAATGGTGCTGTCACATATCAAATATGCAAAGTAACAACTGTATCACTTGGGCAGACTCCAGTGTTGTTATGTAGACGCAGACCAAAAATAAATCAGACTAACTACTCTGATATCTACGACTGCCTTGTTTATTATTGTATCACTTGCCTTTTTTCGAATTATGATAATAACAAGGCAGTAATAGATATCAGACTTCGCCCGCACTGTGCAATCCCACCACCCCGTTTGCGGCCAATAAGCTGCATCGCCTGTGCCCAGTACTTTTCCGAATACTATTCGCACTTGCCTGGCATACTGAATGATCCCGTCTGCTACACGACGTTATTGGTGATTAAATGATCCCGCTTGCAGCGAATGCGACAGCGACCGTTGCAGCGAAGATTGACAATACTTATGAATGGTCCGGACAACCCGGAAAATTGTCCCTCACCAATGGGGGATCTGCACCCCCATCTAATACATGGTTCCATGGACCCACCCGAGTCTTCATTCAAAACGGCATGTTGATCAGTTCAGCAGTTTTCACACAGCGCACGGTATAGAGTCCCATTGCTTTACAATGGGCCGCTACGTTTTCCACAAAAGAATTGCCGCTTCCCCTTGGGGGAATAGGGTACCCCATCTAACACAGGTACCTATGGCCCACCCGAGTTTTTAACCCAAACGGCATCTCGATCAGTTCAGCCGTTTTCGTATGGGTTCCAAATGCTCTGCTGTACAATGCATTGTCAATGGTGAAGAAAACCCCCAAAACTGCCCCTTCTCCTTGGGATTTCGTCACTCCACCGGAGGAGGACCGAGCCATGGCTATAGGCAACATGCACAAAAAAGTTGGTTAAGACCGCGTGTGTGTTTCGGAGATATGCTCGCCGACAGACAGACAGACACACACACACACACGCACACACACACATACAGACACGCACATTATAATACTTCACCACCGATCCTGCAGGCGAAGTTATGATGGCTAATTCAATTCTTGCACTAGATACACTCATAGTTAGTAAGATAATCTTACAGGATCTTAAACTTATTAGCGGATAGTTTCTGTGTAACGGATACATAAAATTAGAAACAATATCATGCCTTGTAAACATAGTAATGTTGATCTAACCTAAAGTTACAAATCTAAAGTTCCTATGACCTTTCGTTTAGAACTTATAGACGGTATGTTGACTCGGTAACCTATGTGTCAAACTTAACCCGTAATCTCACAGATGATCTACAAATAATGCTTGACATAAGCAACCTTCAACTCAGCTTTTGTTTTCTAGGATTATGCACAATTTGGTATAAAAATAAAGCCGTATGAACAGAAAATAAGAGGTCAGAGAATTTTTACAAAAGACCGTATGCTGTTATTGATAAACGAATGATCCGTTTTGCTGCGTACATCACAGCGGCGACTCCCAATGCTTCTCAACCACCAACAATTGCCATTTCACGTCGGTGATCTCGACCCCTATCTAATACATGGTTCCTTTCGCCCACACGAGTCAGCCCCCCCCCTCCAAATGGCGTCTCGATTGGTTCAGCCATTTCTGCAAGGCTCACGAACGTGATTAACAGACAGACACACAGACAGACCACGCTACTCCGTCTGTGGCAATAGGCCGCATCTAGCTGTTACTGTTACTGTTGCGTCACCGTCGCACGCAGTTCGGCCGTCGGGCCTTCTCTGTTGCGGGTCCGATGGCCTGGAACGCACTGCCAGACAGCATCAGAGATACGGTGCTGTCAACCTGCTCTTTCAGACGTCATCTGAAGACTCTTCTCTTCTCCTTTCACTAGCGCACCAGCGCATTAGAGGCTTTGCGTTTATGCGCTATATAAATCCACGATTGACATTGACATTGACTGCGATGCGGTCTAATAATACCAAAAGTGATGCTTGACAAGAACAGACTAACAGTACCACTAGTAGCCGGATGAGATGGAGGTGAAGTCTTGTAGCTCGACTCTGAGTGTTCAAAGCCGCTGTCATAGTTTGGAGAGTTCAGTGAACTTGGAGAGTAACTTGATGATGGCCTCGTCCGCTTGGGTACATGCTCCTTCCGTGGACGACTTGCCGCGTCATTGCATCTAATTATGCACAACACACACACAGACACACACACACACACACACAGACACACACACACACACACACACACACACACACACAGACACATACACCATCTTTAGGTCGACTCCACCGAGTCAACCTAATAAAGTGGGTCTCAAACGTCCATCCGCCCGTCTGTACGTCGACAAAGTTTCTTTGATTTCAGTGAAATTTGGTGCGTAGGTAGACGTCGACGAGTGATGCATGACGTATGACCCGATCCAAGGTCAAGGTCATGAGCCCTTGGAAGTCGGAAATTCGGCCATTTTCAAAGGCCATCTCCTCCCCCATTTACAATGGGGGCTGGCAAATGACCACGGATTCTTAAAATAGGGCACAATACCCAAAGCTTATCGGGGCGGGATTTGTTACTTTTGTCCTAGTTTTTGTGTCACGTGACTTTGAAGTTGGCAGTAAGTAGGAGTCGACCGCCACTCTCGTACAGGGCCAATTTATTTGTTTCTAGTTCCACTTATTGAGTTAAGGTTTCACGTCCCACCAGACACAAAATAGGTCATTTCGGAGACGTTCTTCCCAGTCGATCTCTTGGTTTAGTAGTGAAAAACTGAAACAAACACAACAAAAGCAAACACGCATCCGTACATACCTGTACTAAGTAAGTAAGTATATTTGTACATGGCACAAAAAAGCAACAGTCACTATTGCTACTTACAATTACAGTTACTACAACATAAAATTAACACAAACAACTAAAGCCAGGTTTTGTCCCCTCCAACGACCTCCGGCCTGGAAATGGAATGGGTCTATTCTGGAAGGAGTAGATAGATAAGTCAGGAAGTAAACAAGTAAGGAAGAAAATAAGTAAGAAAGACAGCATAAAAAAGAAAGTTAGGTAAACACACAAACAATTTATATAGCGTCAAAATCAACAAATGGATCAAGGCACATTACCATCCCGGAGCCCGCATGGGACAGAGTGACATGTTAAATATCACGATAGCATAGCCATGAATGGTCACTCACTCAGTACTAACCCAGCTCCATGTCAAGTAACTTCGTCTGCTTGTTTGTTTGACGCGTACAAGCCAGAAAAACATTACAACATGACCACATCAACAACTAGAAATGCGTGGCAGAGCCCAGCGTGTAACCCGCCCGGTGCAAACGCGCCTGCAAAACTTACTGGACCAATGTGTTAATGCACTCATCCCCCCATCAGTTGTGCAATGTCAGCGTGCACAGGATGACGGTGGGGTATGCCACTTTTCGCCGACTGGCGCCAAAAATTGGTACCCATAGCAACGTCCCTTGAGCAATGACGAAATAAATTAGCCCCGTACGGGACTGGCGGTCGACTCCTACTTACTGCCAACTTCAAAGTCACGTGACACAAAAACTAGGATAAAAATATAAAAATCCGACCAAATAAGCTTTAGGTATTGTGCCCTAATTTAAGAACACGTTGTCATTTGCCAGCCCCCACTATAAATGGGGGAGGAGATAGCCTTTGAAAATGGCTGAATTTCCGACTTTCAAGGACTCGTGACCTTGACCTTGGATCGGGTCATACTGCATACCGTCATGCATCACTCGACGACCTCTACCTACATACCAAATTTCAGTAAAAATTAAGTAAGTAACATCAGCACATCCTATAGACGTTTGTCATGCCAGAGGCTAAACAACAATAATGACAGTGACAGACTTGCGTCTCAGTGTGTCTTGTAGCGACTGCAGTACATCAAGTGATTGTTGATGATAGGAGACTTCAGCATCAACGAACGCAGCCAACTGAGACAACTGCTCCACCTGCAATTGTTAACACAGCAAGTCAGTTAGTTGGAGTTTAACGTCCCTTTTCAGCACAAATATGGCTATATAAGAGACGAAAGGTCAGGGGTGAAGAGCTATCCCTACCCACTGATGGAAGGTCAGCGATATATTAACCTCAACCTTGGCTGCCTTTTTGTTCAGCAGCCATCCAAAAAGGGAAAAGGGATCGAGAGGCTCATTTAAATTACTACGCTAGCACCTACAACAGGGGAAGACAACTATCGCACCGCAAGACAAAACTAAATCAAATACGACAAAAAGAAGCATGCACCTTTAACTTTAAAATGCATATACAAGACATAATCAACATACACAAAAAACTGAAGCCAGATTTAGTCGCCTTCTACGACATTCAGCCTGGAAATTGAGTGGTACTATTCTTGTAGAATTGGTAGGGGTGGAAAAACAAGAAAATAGATGAAGCGAGTAAGAAAGGAAAAAAAAAGTAAAAGATACTAAAAGATAGAGTAGATAATGGGGAAGTGTGTAAGTGAAGGGACAGGGGGATTGCCCCGGGCCCACATGGACACGGGCCATTATCACAACAAACACTCAAAGCTACATCAACAGCCAACAGCCCTAGTCACAGGTCAGACAACACCTGAGCTATGGTGATTGTCTGGAGGGTAAGAGGGGAGATTATTTGACCAGCTCTGTGCTGTTGTGCATCATAATTGTGCACATCATAGGCACACCTATATAATGAGCAGTTCGTACACAGTCGACTGGATCGGGCTTTGATCTTGCTTGGCTTAGCTGTCTTCCGAGCACCTCTTTGTCTTCGGTGTACTTGGTGCTATATGTAAAACAAAATTTTGATTACATCCCTTTCTTTACCCTTTAGCGTGCTGAGCCTGTGGGATTGGCCCTTGACCTGGAAGACTATCATCCTTCAGTGCTATTACACTGTTGGTTGGGTCATCTGACCTGTAAAATCGTCCCCGAAATGACCTATAATGTGTCGAGTGGGATGTTAAACCCTACAACACCATACCTAGTCACAGGTGATGGTATCAAACAGTCGGCATACGGGCTGCGGAGGCAGTAGATGGATTAACGAATCATAAGGTCCAGTTGATCAATGACTCTTCAGTGTTTTGGTTCTGCGATGGGAAGCGACTGACTGATTGAATTCAGGTTCTACGTCCCACTCGACACAAAATATTTCATTTAGGAGACTTGAGTTAGTATTGGAGAAACTGAACCCAGCAAAATAAAAGCAAGTAACGCAGGAATAAAATGATCTATGCCAACACAAAAAATGCTCAACCTAAGCAAACACACAAACCATATCTAAACCTAAACCAACATGCAAAATTAAGAACTGTTCACGCGTGTGTGTGTATCATTACATACAACTGTCATACACAATACAACGCAGAACAGATCTGATTACCTAAACTCCTAAACTCCAGACTCTTAACTTTGAGTATGTAAAGCAGATAATCCAGGTACACCTGGTTGATTGATTGAGTTAAGGTTTTACGTCCCACCTGACACAAAATAGGTCATTTTAAAGACGTGCTTATCGGCCAATCTCTTGGCTTAGTATGGAGAAACTACATTTAACACAACAAAAACCAAACATTATCCATGACAAAGTATACTATAACACAAAATAAGCACAAAAATTAAAGACAGGTTTGGTTGCCTCTTACGACCTCTGGCCTGGAAATGTAACGGGTCTATTGTTAAGAAAGTAAGCACAAAGAGAGAAGAAAGTAAATAGGAAAAAGGAAGTTAAGTAAACACACAAACAAACAATTTATATAGCACTGAAATCAACACATAAATCACGGTGCATTATTGTACCGGAGCCTGTACAAGGCAGGTAAATAAGTAAGGAAGTAAGAAAGTAAGCAAGGAACTAAATAAGCAAGGAAGTAAGTAGGCAAGTAAGTAAGTAAACGATTTATATAGCACTGGAATCAACAAATGAATCGTGACACACTACATGTACGGGTCGGGTTCACTCGGAAAACAGTCTTCAAACTGCTACGTCCACGAGACATTGTTGAGAACACAGTCTCAATCACCAGGCCAAATGTTCTTCTAACGGACAAAGTGCAAATAAGGAAGTAAATACAAGAAAGTAAGCAAGTCCAAACCTCATTTTCCAGGAGGTTAACCATTGCCGTCTCCGCGAGCTCCTTGCTCTCTTCAAACTTCTCGGCAGCTTGTTCAATCTCAAAGTCCGTCACGGTCGTCGCTGAAAGTATTTGCACGCAAATTATCTACCGCAGTCAGCAAGGTCACACATTTTCTGATATTACATTACATTAGAGTTATTTAGAGTGACCTAAGTACAAGACTGCTAAACCACTACTACACGGCGTACAGAATTAGAAACGGAAAACAGTTAGTTGTTTCTTTGTGTAAATTAGGGGTAAACTAGAAGATGAAATTCGACGCCCCAGAGTCGACGCGGATGCCTTCGCCAACTCGACAGCTTTCAACAGCCTTGATCTTTGACCTTTGACCTCTAAAATCTACAGAGGTCATCAGTAGGGCTAATGGTTATTCACTGTATGTTTCATCAAGACTGCGCAAGTAGTTCATGAGATATGGTGTCCACAAGATCTGACCTCAACGGCCCGTTGTGACCTTGACCTTTCACCTTTAGAATCCAATCAGGTCAGCAGTAGACGCTAGTGAATAATCCCGGTATGTTTCATCGAGATTGCTGAAGCCATTCATGGTATGTCATGGTAACAAGATCTGTCCAGATAAACAAACGGATAAACAATTACAGGGGTGTTTAGCAGAGCACATAACTCCCCCACCGACCCTGACCTTCCAAAATTTAATCACCTCGTCCCCTGTGGCCAAGGGTATGACTGACGAAATTTGGTAAGAATTGGACTCTAATTGGCGCCAGGAAGTTGTTCACAAAGACATATATATACACTTATATATCTACCTACATATCGACGCCGGCGAAAACATAACCCCCCATCACCTTCGGTGGGGAAGGTAATAAACTTGGCAACGGCGGACAGACAGCGCGAAAACAATGCATTCACTGACAGCGTTTTGACATGTCGGGTGGCAAAAGCATAAAGATGAGAGGATCGAATTTCCTAAAAGTGACTAAATTTATTACACACTAAATCAACGACTAACTGAAGACTCGGACATTAATTCTGGAGTCAACTCTCAAGTGAGATTATAAAGCGGTTAAAGCCAATGTCAATGCTAATGTTTACGATGTTATCATCACGGCAGACCCATTGTCAAAGATCAATCGTTTCACATGATGAATGCAGACTCAGAGCCAATCGGCTGCTGACTCTGGACGAACGGACCAATGTGGACTGTAAGTCCGCCAGTAGGATGGTATTCTCCGTATCCTCCATCACCAGTAATTACCAACAGCTCATGTTCATTCAATCATCCCAACAAAAGGTAAAAGGCTACACTGACCTGCAGTGTCAGGTATTATTATAAACACCACTGTTGGCACTGGTTGGCTGCGTAGCTCAGTGGTAGAACGCCGGTCTTTGACCGGTGAACTTTCCCTGTCCCACGCTCGACCTGTAGCTGATGGGTGACCACTTATGTGGGTAAACCATCCGCCATAAGGTCAGCCAACATGGGCTGACTCAGCCTCTCATCCTTTCGGGGTCGATAGATGAGTAGTAAGCTGATCCAGATGTGCGCCATCTTGCTCGGGCGACGTCATCTGGTGAATGCTTACGAAATTCATGCAAAATGGCTCATTCCATTCGTGGATAAACGTGTGGGTGGCAGGTAAAACTGTGTGAACCCGGTGCCATCTAGCCACGTGTCGCGCCGCTGGTGACTGTTAAGTCGAGTCTAAGCGTTCGTGCAATTGCATTTGTTCATGGTGAGATGCTATTACGGGATCTGTCAGTGTTTGGTATTATAAACACGACTGTTCATGGTAAGATCTCTCATGCATGCTACCACTAGACCACTGCAACGTGCAATGGAATATGGGCCAGTCTAGTTGCAAGCACGTTGCGAGTCCCAACACGGTGACTCAAGTTGGGAATTAAGACCCAAAATCCATGGTGCAAAAATGAAAAACATAACAAAAATACACTGTAGCTAAGGTAGATTTAGTTGTGCTGGATGACACAAAATTGGGTCTGTACTACATAGCAGGTTGCAGTGGTGGCATTAAATTAATGTTATTGTTATTATTGCAATGGAAACTATAAAGAAGGATAAATTGGCTTAAACAAGTAAATTAATTACTTAATTAATTACTTACAGTACATGTATGTGTACATTATATGTGCTTATATCCAGCATTCAAATTATTAAAAGTTGCATCTACATATTCGCCACTAGAATACTGGCCATAAAAATAATGCAGTAATACTTAGAAACTAAAGTAAATTATTATTCGTTGTTAAACTTTACCATCGTTAAATCGTTACCACATAAATCACTCAGATAATACTGAACCTGGCCTTTTAAAATGTAATAGGCACAGAGCAATACACTTAACACAATGTTAAGCCATTATGCTGGTATCATCATCATCATCATCATCGTCATATATCATAAGTGTTATCAAATTAAAAACAAACGACCAAACCAAATCAAAAGCGTGCAACTCACGATCTGCAACGAAACAAATAAAAAGTTGCGATAAGCAGCATGCAAAGAAGCCGATGTGTGCTATAACATATAACATATCCGTGTATTTGACAACTGTCAGAACGCAATTGATTACAGACTGGCATGAGTTAACATGCATTCTACACTTATCAACAACATGCCACAGCCAGACACGGCCATTTCATGCTTCAGCACAAAACAATATCTTAGTTAGTTAGTTGGAGTTTAACGTCACTTTTCAACACCAACATGGCTATATCAGAGAAAAAAGGTCAGGGGTGGAGAGCTATCCCTACCCAGTGAAGGAAGGCCAGCAATATATTAACCTCAACCCTGGCTGGATTTTTGTTCAGCAGCCATCAAAAAAGGAAAAAGGATCGAGAAGCTTATTTAAGTTATTACGCTAGCGCCTACAACAGGGGGAGACAACTATCACACCGCAAGACAAAAGTAAATCAAATACGACAAAAAAGCATGCATCGTTAACTAAAAAATACATATAACACCAAATCAAAAAAGCTAAAGCCAAATTTAGCCACCTAGTGTGACATCCGGCCTGAAAAGGGAGTGGGACTATTCTGGCAGAATGGGAAGGGATGGAAAAGCAAGAAAATAGATGAAGTGAGTAAAAAAGGGAAAAGTAAAAGATACCAAAAAATGGCATAGAAGGTGGGAAAGTAAAGATATAAGGGGGAAGTGGTTATTGCCCCGGGCCCACACGGGGCTCTAGAAGATGTACATTGATGCCTCAGTGTCAATGTGAATGCCTTTGCCACCACATACTTGAGCCAATGTGTGACCTTTGACCTCCAGAATCTAATCAGGTCATCAGTAGGGGCTAGTGAATATGCCATCAGTTTGATCAAAACTGTTCAAGCAGTTCATGAGATATCGTGGTAACAATATCTGACAGGACGAACGGACGGATGGGACAACCGAACAGCGAAAAAACATAATGCATGTTGAACAGCAAAGACATAAAAAACAATACACAAATCAACAGAAAAATGTCAGTTATAAAATTGAAAAATAAACAACAAAACTGTACAAGCAATAAACAAGTCAAGCAGCAATGCATGCAGTTATTACTAAAGTTTGTTATGCTTGCTGTAGACTGAACTTGTACCTTTGTGCTGTTTCCTTTTCTTGCAGTCAAAATCCAGTCGCCTTCCGCTCATTTTCTTCCTGTGAAACTGTATCGCAACACACACCATTATTAGCACAGAAAAAATTAGCCCCATACGGGACTGACAATCGACTCTTTGCAACTGATGGACCATGCCAATTTGAAAGTCACGTGACACACCAACTACGCCGAATATCAAAAATCCGGCCGGAATAAATTTATATATTGTGCCCTAGTTTAAAAATCCGTGGTTAGTTGCCAGCTGCCATTGTAAATGGCGGAGGAGACAGCTTTTGAAAACAGCCAGATTTCCAACTTTGAAGGGCCGGTGACCTTGACCTTTACCTTGGATCGGGTCGTACTGCATACCGTCATGCGTCACTCGTCGACCTCTACCTACATGCTGAATTTCATTGAAACCGAAGAAACGTTTTGTGGACGGATGGAGGGACGGACGGACGGAAATTTGAGACCGGCTTTATTAGATCGACTCTGTCAAAGAGTTGACCTAAAAGCTGAGAAAACTGCATTTAAATAAGGACAATGTAACGGTTTGTAGCAAGACAATGATGCCACACACAGAACTGTCTTACGCATTATACACGTCAACCTGTGTTAACCGGCAATCCCAATTACAACTGGAAGGTTTTGTGGGAACACAGCTTTTACTGCCCATATTCACTTGCTGATCAAGGACAGCGGCTTTTACCGAGCCATCTACAACAGAAGCAAGCATTCGTTCGTTTGTTCGTTCGTTTTTGGCTGCTGAGACCTTGATATCAGTCCAATGCACCAGCCAGGGAGAGGAGAATCAACGGTAAGTGTGTGCGGTGTATGTGTGCGTTGTGTATGGTGAAGAAAAGAATAAACAAAATCAAACAATACAAGAATAAAATGACCTAAGTTAACATGAAAGAACACATAAAAGACAAAACCAAAAAAACCCAAATAAACACATAAAACGAAATCTAAACCTAAGTAACACGCAATAATGTAAGAACTGCTCACAAGTGTGTGCATATCATTGTGCACAATGGTCATACACAACACAGCACAGAGCAGTTCTGATTATCTTCCCTCTTATCCCCCAGACAAGCATCAGAGCTCAGATGCTGTCTATTGGAAGAGAGAGATTGGGTCACAGCGGTGACTAAATTGAAAAATTATGAACAAAAAGTCTCCACATACATTGACTTCTTTCAGATCCTTGTTCTGCAAGTGAAGCAGTGGCTCAATGAAGTTCTGACGCACGCTGTCCTCCAGAGAATACTTAACTTCGGCCAGCTGTCGGTAACTTTCTCCACACTGTGTGAGCGCTTGACCTGAACAGTTACAGAACTAGAAAACGTAGGCAGTCGTATCGACATGCAAACCATTAACGGCAGTTAGTTAGTTAGTTCGAGTTTAACGTCCCCTTTCAGCACAAATATGGCTATATCAGAGACAAAAGGTCAAGGGTGGAGAGCTATCTCTACCCAGTGAAGGAAGGCCAGCAATATATTAACCTCAACCCTGAATAAATCTTAACTAAGCAATACAGATAACATAATCATAACACAAAATCAAACTAAACCCAGGTTCGGTCGCCTCCTACGACCTCACGCCTGGAAACGGAGTGGGACTATTCTGGTAGAAAGGGATCAGAACCCATAACGGCAACCACAACAGGTAGCACCACGGCATGATATTGGTATGTAACCGTGTGATATTGACCTTTGACCTTTTGCCTCTGTGTCAGTGTATGCCGAGCGACTGCTATAGAGTATACGTGTACCAAGTTTGGTGTTGATAGCTCAAGCCGTTTTCCTGTTAGAGTGCGGACAAATAGACAGACAAACAGACAGACATATGCGACTGAACGCCCTAGCCATGCCGGCGGCTATGCCGGCGTGGGTAACAACCTGTACATGGTTGATACATTAATGTTTCTGGTTAGCCAGTCGGCACAGCTGAAGTGATTCTTTCATTCATAAAAACATGTCAAAGTACAAGTTTTGGTTGAAATTACTAGTATTTCAGTCTCAGCAACATATGTCAACCCACTTATCAATATGCCCACATCTATACAAACTACTTATTACGATGGCTGCGTCTAGCGGCAAGCGCAATGTAATTGTCTGGCGTCCAGTCTTTTTATCTAACCTTAACAGAGCCTGCAGCGCATACTCAATGTGACTCACCAGGGGGCAGCATGTGATGCGGCCAGCTTACATGTAAGCCTGACAACAAGGAGGACCGACATACATCTTAATTTAATTATTTAAAACTCTAAAACTATTTAAATTTACTTATTAAAAAAGCCCTCTATTTTGCCAAACCTTGAAAACCTCCCGTGCCTGAGATAATATATTGAAATATCAAAGGAGTATCCTGGCTGGCAAACAAAAATACTATGGGCCCACCTGAGTCAGCCCCGGAATTGGCATCTCCATCGGTTTAGCCGTTTCTGTAAAGCTCACAAATGTGACTAACAGACACACAGACCATGCTACTCCGTATGTAGCTATAGCCCACGTCTTATGCACAGAATGCATAC
>Ga0209363_1000942_pt1 | contig 12872 bp, 7 predicted proteins | sample WorMetexBAHAMAS3_FD_187385 | JGI IMG/M metagenome (GOLD analysis project Ga0209363, IMG submission 187385) | Marine gutless worms symbiont microbial communities from Max Planck institute for Marine Microbiology, Germany - Inanidrilus exumae... | ecosystem: Host-associated > Annelida > Digestive... | reverse complement strand
TGTAGCGGCTGTTTCTAATTTTGTCTGAGTAAGCAAAACTGCACATTTCAGTCGAAATTTTCAGTCCAATAATAGACTAATGACGAGCTTTCGAGTAGGGGGAGGGGCTTCGGCCCGAACCCAACCAGGAGCTCTGCTACTGGACTCCGCTAAGGGACTTCCGCACCTCTTATGCCCGAATCGTCGAAATCTTGATACGTCCCTAGCTGCTGTTATTACGCTGGCGGCGTCTAGCGGTAAGCGTAATGTAACGGTCTGACATCTGTCCGTCTGTCTGTCTGTCCCGTCTGCGCATGCTCAACGTGACTCACCATGGGGTATCATGCGACACGGCCAGCGTACACTTCCGTCCGAGTATTGCGAAGACGGACATACTTGTACAACTCAGTTTCAACAGCGTTACAGCTTTGTAACACAAATGTAAGACGACGGCCGATACAGCAGAGAATGCTGTTGTCAACACGAACTGTAGCTGCGTGGTCGTCAGACGTTGGGCGAGAACATTGCTGACAGTGGCGGCTTGAAGGCGGCGTTCTACGCGTACACGGACTGGATGTCGAAGAACGGTCGTGAACTGGCTCTACCTGCCGTCAACCTCACCAACGAACAACTCTTCTTCCTCGCTTTCGCTCAGGTCGCTGCCTTCACGTTCTACGTGTAGGCTATGTCGCCAGAGTGTTATTAAGCCTCCACCAGCGGTAAAGTAAAGTTCTATCCACGAAATATTAACTCTACCTCCGGAGCTTTATAAACAATTCAATGCCAAAGCGAATCGGGCCCAAGACGGACCCTCGTGGTACGCCGCAAACGAGGTAAACTGTCGCTTTAACGTGTACAGTGTCGACGCAGGCATAACAACTGACTGTCCCGTGTGGAGTAGGTCCGTGAAATAGGATTCTCCGCTGACTGCTTGACACCATATTATATAAACCTTAATGTGCACAACCAAGATATACGATAATCAAGTTTAGAGGCAACTTGGTCGATATTATATAAACGTTTGAACCACTAGGCCTTCGACTAGTTCAATCGTTCTGTCCAGCTGTCAAGAGTGCAGGACCTGCACTCTTGACGGCTGGACAGAACGATTGAACTAGTCGAAGGCCTAGTGGTTCAAACGCTTATATAATATGGACCAAGTTGCCTCTAGATTGTGGTATATCTTGGTTGTGCACATCAAGGAATAAACGGCCAAGGTTACCTGTGTGTACGTTGTGTAAGCCGCTATCGTTCCATTTTCCTCGGTCATTAACGTTCGTATATGCTGTACAGGTGTGGTGTACGAACACCCGGCCGGAGGACAGCCTCATGTCGATCATGGGCGACTCGCACAGTCTGCCCATGTTCCGGGTTCGCGGTCCGCTGTCCAACTCGCGCGAGTTCGCCGAGCAGTTCTCGTGCGTGCCAGGAACGCCGATGAACCCCGACAAGAAGTGTGAGGTCTGGTGAGAGAGACGGGTCGATGCTGGCGTCGTGCGTCACGTGAAGCATGCAGGGCGTGCGTGGTCTGCAGGTGCGCCGAAGTGAATCTCATCGTTAAGCGAGACACGGTTTCACGTCGCGATGTCTGTATTTCGACGTATTACTGCTACAGCCTGCATGCAGTTCATAATTTTTACACTCGACCGCCCGCTGCGCTCTCTCTCCCTTTCGCCACGTACAGCTTTCGGTTTAGACACGCTAGCTAACTGGGCACATTATGCTGCGACCTTCCACGCGACTAGCCTACGCCGACGCTGGTGCTGATAGCCTACCGCCCACTGCAACAAATAACATGACCGTGTAGACAAGCTCTGCCTCCGTTGTAAGCTGCAGCCAGTGTTACAGCATCTGTATGCGGAATCTAACGACATGATCTGTTGCAACATGCGACAAAAATTTTCATAGCACCAGAAATATGTCCCCCAAAATCTTCTACGGTATTTATTTCTCCTCCTGCTGTTACGCTCTTATATTTTTGTGTCACGACTCATTTAAATCAGCTTAACTGCGAGCAAAATTTTGCATTGTGTACGTACATACGTACATTTTTGCACCAAAAATTATTTTATAACACATTTTTAGGGATAATAATACTTAATGTGAGCGAAATACTACTGAAAATAAACGCGTTTTGAGTGGAAGTGATAATGGACAAACAATGGCCGTCCCTGAACACTGGTGACTGCTGCGCTTGTAGTCATAATTATCATATCATACATTTATTTGCTCGCAACAGTAAGTTTCCAAACAGCAAAAACCAGCAGTCAGTCAGCTATATAGATGGACAAGAACGCACGAATGCTTTCTGCCACCTAAACGATAAAAACAAAAAAGACAATTAATCATTCAAACAAACAGAATAGTGCAGAGTACAACATGAAAATTAAAAAGCATTTGGTAAAACTACTAAAATCAACTTTTAGAATTGAACGCCTAAATTTCGTTATGGAGCTAATATCAATAGCGTTAGCAGGCAGTGCATTCCATACGTTGATTACTGATGATTGGTGTTCGGAAAAAGGTCCACGGAAAATAGGTCCACGGAAAAACGTCCACAATTGGAAAAAACGTCCACGGAAATAACGTCCACTAGGAAAAAAACGTCCACTAAATAAGGTCCACTAGGAGCGTGTAGTAAAAAAGGGCCACGAAAGTAGGAAAATAGGTCCACAACATCCGAACATGAGACCGGACGAACAATCATTCCGAAGAGTGGAACAACCACCTACAACATCTCGTCGGCCACAATAAACCGTCAGTCTGCTCGAGGCGTTGCAGGCCGACACTGCTGAGGCGTCAGCAAAACTCCTTCGTCATGTGGGCACGCTGTCGCCGAAGAAGACGAAGAAAGCTGCTATGGCGACACAGGAGCGACTGTTGCGACTGTGCACTGAATATGTCCATGGCGGTCGTGACCTAAGGGACTTTATGGGCGCAATTGGCCACAACATCCGTCTGTCATGCTACTAACAACTGACGTTAACATGACACTGCAGATCGTTGAGTATTGTACTAGTCTAGCCCACCGTCTTTAATTTTTGACATTCGGGCACTCTGGCGCTCAGACCTGAGCGCCAGAGTGCCCGAATGTCAAACATTAAAGATGATGGGCTAGACCAGTATGGTACTCAACGCTCTGCGCAATTATTCAACGATAGTTTAGACAGAACAAACTCTTCCGTTTTTTTCATTTTTGGGTGGACCATTTTTCCGTGGACATTTTTTCCGTGGACGTTATTTCCGTGGACGTTTTTTCCTATATTTCGTTGATTACTCTCTCGCTGAAAAAATGAGCTCTAGTACCAGCAGAGAAGTGTGGTTGTACAATTTGTACGGGTGGCCATGAGTGGAGTTACGTTAACTAAAAAAGAAAAACTCTTTCATATAAATGTCTACAACACGAAATACTATTTTATAACACCATACGGGATCAATGAATAGGCCTAAACGCCTCATTCCAAGCAATGCAGTTGAAGAAGGCGCAATTGTTCTTGATACGAGTAGTTTCCATACCTTCGCAAACATTTTGTAAACCGCCGCTGTAGGCCTACCCGCTCCATAGCTTCAACGTCTTCAACGGTATAAGGTGTCCAAATGACAGTATTATGTTCTAGTATGTTTTAGTATTGACTGTTTAGTAACGTCATTTCGTAGGGACGTTGACTGGTGTATATACGGCTTGCGATCTTCGGTTTGTCAGTGCAATAACGAGGTTTGCCGTCGCTGTGGCTGTCTTCGGCGGTTTGTCTTTTTCTGCACGTTTGACACGTACGCTGACGATCTCTTTCCGTCTGTATAGATATCCGTCATCTTGTGATTTTGTACATACGGCACTTTGAACAACTGCTGTTTTTTTTTACCGCGCGACGCTATGCTAGCGCAGTATATGCTGTCATCGTCTGCCTGTCAGTCCGTCTGTCCGTCCGTCACACATCGGTATTGTACCAAAACGGCTAAACGTTGGATCACGCAAACAACGCCGTACGATAGCGCAAGACTCTCGTTTACTGATGCCAAAGATGTCGGAGAAATTCCAATGGGGTCACCCACAACGGGGGCGCCAAACAGAGGTGAGGTAGGTTACAATCAGCGATTTTCGACCCAATATCTCGCCATATCTCAGAAATGGTGTGGAACGCTAATAGGAACTCCTATACGCTCTGTCGAATGGCGCTATTTCATGTGACCTTGGGTGACCATTAACTACCCCAAACCACCCCATGTCCGTCTCAAGCCGTCACTGTACAGATCGGGCTCTTTTTTGTCCCAGAGGCTTCCATTGGCTTATCCTATACACTGTGTTGAAAGGGAATTCGAGTATCTCCAAAAATAAGGGTACTTCCTTCTTGAAATTTCACCCAAACTCTGGACTTACAAAATTTCGCAACTGCACGTCGATCGTCTCAGGTGCTATCAACTTAGGTGGACGGTCAGTGTAATAAACTGGTGACGGTCGTCCATCACCAGTTTATCGCACTGACCGTCGGCAGCACAGTGGGCGTGAGGCACCGCGTCGCGCGGGTCTGTCAGCGGCAGCGGATACCTGTCGTACAGTAGCATGATATTCATGCATTTTTATGTCAATTTCTGTAGGCAGACAGACCGACATAAAAAGTATCATATCAGCAAGGTCGCGTTTTTATTATTAGGCTGACTTGCGTGCACTGCATACATGCGGCCTGCAGTGTTGCTACAAAAAGATGTTGTACAAAGTGTGATCTGCGTGTATGTCTGTGTCTTGATCACATGGATGTGCTGTGCAAAAACGGCTGAACCGATTGCGATGTTTGGGAGCTGACTTATGTACGTTGGTCCAAAGAATCTTGTATTATATGGGGTCGAGATCCCCCGCGGGAAGCGGCAATTTGGGTTGTCCGGTCCACTGATGTTTGCAGCAAAAGGGATCATTCATTCTTCAATAACGGCATGACAGCGCGACTGCAATGCTCCCTGCCCCCGACTGATCTTTGTCACATTTCATTATCCGCCATGAAAAATCTGCCCCTTGCCATGCGACCTTTCGTCAAAAATTCAAAATTCTTTTTCACTTATCGTGTTATTGATAATGTAAATATACGCTGTGTGTCAAAAAATATCACATTTAACTTTTGATCATAACTTTGGCGACGTTATAAATTCTTTTAACTTTAGATTCCCACGAAAATTGTGGATATGTATGTTATAAATATTTCCCACATCACATTATAATAATAATAATAATAATATACACATTTGTATAGCGCCATATGGTCGTAACTTCAGAGGCGTGTGTTATGTGTGTTACTCTTGTGAAACTTGAAAATTAAGTTGCTGCCGATTTCAGTGGCATATTGCATACAAGACCCCAGAATTCATCATATAAGATATGTGGCCGCCTCATAGCCTATCTGAATTATAATAACTACAAGTTCTGGTAAAACAAGGTGTCGCCCTAACGGGACGTAACACTACTGGCCCGCCGTGCAGCTGTAGAGCTATAATTAGACTGGAGGCGGCATGACGTCATCGCCTAGCCTGCGCGGGTGAAGCCGCCTGCAGGCCCGCCATGGAGTGTTACAGACGACGACGACAGACGACGACAGACACCAGCGACCGTTAGTAGTCTGCCTCCCCTATGTAGGCGGCCAGTCACAATGCAGCAGCGATCAGAAGAGGATCGTTACGTTAGCGAACTGATGCAGTGGCTGATTGAAGCGTTGCATGGCCTACAGCAGAGTTAACTGACGTATCAGTGAATGGCACAAACACCTGTTAGCTTGTGTTTGTACTACGTTTTGAGCACTTGTTTGAATTTTCGGCCTATTTACAATACCAGATAGAATGATTGCAGTAGGTAGGCCTATCAGTTGCAGACGTTATTGTCACCTGACAACGATGAACTCGTTTGTTGCATAAACTTCACGGAGTTTGTTGTCAGACGATATTCCGAAAGTTATCACGCATAGTGACTATTGCTTTTTTTTGCGCCGTGTACAAATATTCTTACTTAAATATAAATATATCGTATCGTATCGTATCGTATAACAATACAAAGAAGCAATATTTTTTTAAATGTGTTAAAATACTATTAAGTTAACGACCGCAACAAACAGCTGAACTTGAAGCTCTTGTCTACTGTGCTTTGAATCGTGCATAGGGGGCTTACTGTTCAGTTGTTCAAGGCCTACACCGTAATGATACACACTAGGCAAAGTCGGCCAAACGCACACTGAGAATTAAAGCATCGTTCGAACACAAGCGCATACTGTCGACATTGTCGTCAGTCTGTGTCAGTTCAGCCGACTCTGTGCGGCATTCCACACTCAGTCGATGGCATATCGCTATTCTCCATCGATGTTGGCTGGCACAGCGTCGACCCGTTCAACGGACTCCGAAAACCGTACGCGAGTTGAAAATTCCACTTTCTACACAAGCAAATCAAACCTACGACTTCCTCGATGTTACTTCCAGGTCCCGCAGAAGAAGATTTGAAGATTGGAACAGCTATAAACTACAAATGCTTGGCAGAGCCTAGCGTGTAGCCCGCACAGCATAGCAGTGTCGCCCTCTGGCGTACAGGTGAAACAAAACTGAGTAATGATCACCCCAGAAAACTCATATCGCCGCAAGATCTAGCATTGGCGCCGCCAGCGAACGTAGTCACTCTCTTGAACTCTGGAGTCACTGGACAGAAGTTCACCAAATGTTTACGCGATGTAGACATATCATCGTAGATGAACCCTATTAAATCAGAAGTTCCATAGTGCAATCCTTTTCTGAATGCCAGGGCGACGAATAAAGGTGAATAAGCCGATTTCGCCAATTTTGACGCTAAATTTGGTTGCCGTGGCAACGGCCCTCAAGCAATCGGAAAAAGGTCAGATCCTTAATCTACGATCAAATACCTACCATATGGTACAAAATTAGGTGAAAATCAGTTAAGTAGACCTTGAGACAATTATTTTAAAAATGGGTGCACACCGACGACCATCTTAAACACAGGAGTTACCGGACCAACGTTCACCAACTTTACCTGATGGTGCTGCTGGAGCAACTGGTCGACAGGGTTGATGGTGACGTTGCAAGTGGCCGGCGGCTGCCGCAGCACTTCGTCGTCGTCGTCATCGTCAGCAGCAATGAACCTCTGACGACCGTCACTCGGCGAGCAATCGTACCGACGTCTGAGGCGCAGCATGGCGAAGAGAATGCCGAGCGCAATGAGCACCAACAGCGTGGCCGCCGCGACCAGACTCGCTTTACATCATCATTCAGGGTCTTATTGAGATAAATTTTACATAATTATACGGACAAAGACACTTTCATTCTACTGTACAAGGCAACATGGGTGTCGACGAGGCTAGGAGTAGATGAGGCCTAAGCCAAGGCCAGTGCATCGAGGCGAGGCCAATGCCTATCGTCACTAAACGATCAAGACTAAACATACTAGAACATAATACTGTCATTTGGATACCTTAATATACCGTTAGAGACAATTGAAGCTATAACGAGGCCAAGGCCGAGGCCAAGTTACTAACACACAAGTCAACGTGTGCTTATTTCAACGTCAGCATTACGTCTCACATGACGTCATGACAGTTCAAACATCATCATTGCATTTAAGAAATACCAGTTCTTCGAGCACTTTGTCACTCATCCTGGCTCTATTTGGTCGCCTTATACGTCCCTGCACTTTGACTGAAAACTCTCTCCACCGGTGCAGAACTGGCCGGTACGCACAGACACACGCTCCAACAGAAGTTGAAATAGCATACAAAATGAGGACTCGATGCCGAACTGTTGCAGTATCAGGCCGAGCTCATGACATCCACAAGGCCGAGGCCAGTCGTCATAAGGCCGAGGCCGCATTTTTCGACTGAACTTGCGACTAGACCTAAAAGAGTTGAGACTACCCAAGACTGCCTCTAAAGACTTCAAACTTGACGTTAGACTTGCGTAGGTAGGTCTCTATTTTCATAATGCACAGGATTTTTTTTATATTTTTTAGCGTAAAGTTGCAGAAAGCAGACCATGAACGTTGAAATAAGTGCATATACAGTGTGTTTTACGCTCGTTTCTTGCTCAACGAGCACTTGTAAGGTCACCTGAATACGCCGAGGCATTTTTTTTCGACGTACGCTTACGTCCGGCTTGAATTTTTGGCGTCGATTTTTGGCCGTATATCGAGATTTTTAAGACGCACTACGCCGTACGTCAGCACTGAAGAAAACATGACGCACGACGCCGCACGACGAAAAGCCGATGGAACAGTGTAAAAATAAAAATCGTGCACGTAGACCGGACAAATTTGCAACAGCAGCAATAGGCCTACTGTCACACACGTCGTCGTCTGCCATTTTCTTGCATATACTTAGCATACGTTAGCATAAATTTACAACACGCGTCGGAGTGCGGCACCGCACGGCACGGCACCGCATCCGGTGTGTACGAACCTTTAGTTGTCTCGATGTCTTACATTATTAACGATTTCGTTCGAACTGCAGCGACGGATAGACGGAAAGGTTGCAGCCAATTTAATTTATATTTCTTGAATCACTAATATAGTTTGTAATGCTTTTTAATTAATCATCCAATTACACAAGAGTACACAAGTTCTTGGCTCTGTTTGAGATGTTTCTCTTTTTATACGACTGACCATTTTTACATATGTGTGTACAGTGTATTCTTCAAGGAAACTTATTATTTTACACTTTAATACTTGGCTCAGTTTTCTGCGACTATGTCGTCTTTTACGAATTCCATAAATTTCTCATACGCATGACTATAGGCCAGTCAACGGTGTCGGACCTTCCCCGTGGGCGTTTCTCCCGTGCACGTGGACATCCTCTTTGGCGCATAACGTCTATTTCTATGCATAATGTTACAAGAGTTCTGTAAATACCAACCTACTTCGACAAATTAGTTTTATTTTTAGATCTTTGATTTTTTTCCAAATCATCATATTTGCTGTTTTCTATATTAGTGCTTTTTCAGCCTCGCTGTCCTGCGCTTCTTCTATACTACTAAAACTGAAGTACACTGTATGGTATTTCTTTCATTTTTACCCGCGTGACGCTATGCTAGCGCGGTATTCGTTGTCATCGTCCGTCTGCCTGTCCGTCAGTCACAAGTCGGAGTTGTACCAAAGCGGCTAAACCGCGAACAACGCTGCACGATAGCCTAGTTTTCTGATGCAAAAGATCTCCACGAAATTCCGATGGGATCACCCCCAACGGGGGCGTCAAATGCAGGTGGGTAGATAAACATTGCGTTTTTCGTCCGGTCGAGAAGTCTCCGGCTCAGACGCCTTACCGCCGAAAATTCGTGTCTATCCGCCACGATGGTCCGCGTCCACGACGCTGTGTTGGCGGAGCTATACGCGGTGTCATCAACAACGTTGGTGGTAGTCGAAGTTTGTTTGATCGCAGTCGAAGTTTGATTGCAGTTACTGTCCAGTTGACATCAACAAGGTTGGCTGTATGGAATTTTGTTGATGACACTTCGGCGTTACTTGTGTGTGACATGGAGCATCGCACGCTGGCTGTACTGTAACGATGCATGTACGAAAGTACGCAAGAAGCCGAATAGAAAGTCGCTGTTGCTGAGAGTGCTCCTCATGCTTACACGCGATCTGTTTGCGTTATTTGTACAACAGTATAAAGAGGACAACTTTTCAACTGACACAGAGCGTCGCGCAGGTCTGTCGGCGATAGCTGAGCTTCTTGTAATTTCAAAGTGGCTGACCGGCGAACGTGCGTAACAAACTGCATTGTACTATAGTTAACTTCTTTAAACGGGTCCGTGTAATTATGCTAAAGACGGCTAAAGACGACTAAAGACGGCTAAACTCGACTAAAGACGAGACTAAAGGCAGCTGAAGACGACTAAGAACGCCTAAAGTCGGCTCAGAATTGTTGTAATCGGATAAAATAACGTTAAAAACGTACACGCAGTAACCAACAGTGAATAGAAATAAACTGCAAATCCATATGTCTCTAGAGCACACGATGCCCAAGGAAGCGCTTACATTGGATTGGACATTGCAAATGTCATACAAAATGTGTTAGTGTGATTGAAAACTAATGTTGTCGAATGCCACAGAAAATTTGCACAATAGTGCAGTGTTCAACTGAACGTTTGTGAACGGTAATAAATGTAGTAAAATAGTAAGCCTAATCGACAGTTACAAGACTAATAACAAAACAGCTACAGAAATTTACGACGTGGGCCTACATAGTGGAACACAAATAAATGTTAACATGAACGTACGTAAACGGCATACAGATAAAGTATATAGTTCAAAGAAGTCGTCGGTGTATACTGTTAGTCACACAAAGTCCTCTGGCAATTAAAGCATAGGCCTACGTTCAAAGTCATAAATAATTTCGCCTACGGGTGGTCCATCGACTCATTCAGAGTCCACTACCGATAAAAACCTATACATACACAACAAAATAATACAAACTTGAAACAAGTACATCCAAGGCATCGTAGACAGCCATAAGATAAGATTATTGCTGTTATCTTATGGCTGTCGAACTGATTGAACTCCTTGGCTGTCGCACAGTTTTAGTCGTTTGACGTGTTATTTAGTGCTCATTAGCTGTCGTGCAGTTTACAAACACCTTATGTCCCACAGATTGTGTTTTCGGATGATCTATAGTCACTTACCGATTGCCACTCCGAGCATTTGCAATTCAAAGTCAGAATGTTCAATGCATCGACGCCTTCATGCAACTTTCACACTGCACCGGTGTTATTCGCTGACTCGTGCGTACAGCTTGGAGCCGATATAAATCTGTTTAAGCCGAATAGTTACGCCCGCTAGTCAGCAAGCTATTATACAGGTAGGCCTAGACAAAAGTTTTAGCGGCTGGCACGACTTTGTACTGAGCTTTGGCTTCACTTGCTGTGTCACTGGCAGGGCAGGTGCGCTAGTTATCAATAACTGACTCATCGCACGCATACGCCCATTAGCCTGCTCCTGCCCAGCAGAATCAATACAGACTAATAAACTTTATTCATTATGACATGGTAGCAGTACAGAACAAAATAGCAATGTAATACAATAAAAAATAAATATCAAATCGTTACTTGCACAATGTCCGACATAAATAATTTTCTGACATTGAAAATGTGTTAATGAACTTCTTTTGACGTTTCGCAATAATTTCAATTACCGAACATACCAAAAACGTATTCCCAAATTTGATCACATGACTCTTTCGACATTTCACCAAATATTTTACAAACTACTGTATTTGTGGTAAACTGGAGTGTATACCTATCGGCTGCGTTCATCGGAAATACTTCGACTGTGCCGTATAGTTTATACAACAACTAGCTCATTAGTCGCCGACGAACCCGTGCGACGCGCTGCGTCACGGCAAACGGCAAAATTTAAAAACAGTCACGTGACCATAACAACGCCCTTTTTGTGGGTGATATGTCATCCTGTTGCTAGAATTGATACATCCTATACCTGTGTACAAAATGTGACGACTTTAGGTTTAGCCGTTCCAGTGATATGATTGGAGCACCCAAAACTTTTTAATGGGTCACATGACTTGACCACACCCCTATCAAAGACGGTTTGTCGTCCATAGGCTGTAACTTGCACATTCAACATGTAGGCCTACATCAAATTTGAAGTCTTTGTGATCACCAATTACGAAGATGCAAGGCAAAATGTAGGAATTAAAGTGCAACGGTTGAACCTATAACTATCGTTTTTCGTTTAATTTGCTAAACGAAAGTTCTCGTAGAAAGGTTTACGTTCACTATCTCATCTCCTGATGAGTTCTAGTATCAAATGATAATGATAAGTCTAATGACCAAACATTCACGTTGAACCACCAGTCACATAGTGATTAACAACTTTACTGACAGAAAGTACCCAATCAATCAATCAATCAATCATGAGTTTAGTAAAAGGTTGACAAACCGCAACTATACAATAGAGATACACAATGGTAAAAAATGTAAAACTGTAACCGTCATCAGAGCATCAAAGAATCGCTTTACATACAAACATAATAGACATCTTAAAACATTCTTCTTTTCCTCATACTAGCACACCTCAGCGCGTTTGAGATTTCTTATAAAAACGCGATATATAAATTCACTGTTATTATTATATTATATTATTATAATACGCAGACACGGCTGAGAGACTGCTGGTATAGATAAAAAATTAGTGTAAAGTTTAACAGCTTTGACTGCAGCCTAATACAACATTCTAATTAAACGTACGTTTTTGTCCGTGAGGGTGTGAGGGTTGAAGCGTGATCTGGCAAGCGATTGTGAGAACGTACCCACAGCTAGAATCGTTTTTGAAGCCGAACTGATTTGAACTCGTACGTATACGCAACGCTCAAAAAATTTTGGTCAGATGAGACTGATAGAAATAGCCCTTTGAAATAGTTCACATTCACGGTATTTCTGCCTATAACTGTATCGACTTTTGGAAGGGGCACGGTGTAGTCTGAACCCGTATGGAAAGTGGCCAGCAGACATAATATAATTGAATAATCTTAGTAACAATCTTAAAACGCCTTCGATGCTAATATTTATAACTTCTTTGGTCTACGGAGCTGCATCACAGCTGGAGCAACTGAGTAAGTCAAGTCTCAAGTCGCAAGTCCGCCAGCGTGAATTAAGTCTAAGCAAGTCTCAAGTCCCAAACAAGCATGCAACAGCAACTTTGTCCCGGGTGCCGCCACGTGCAGAACTCGACGAAATAACGTTGTTTTTGATCCTGGCCCATTGGCCCCATTGTGTAAAAACGATCAACAAAACCAGAAGTAGGCCTACATATTACATAACATATTACACCGCCGTCAGAGGAGTAGCCTACCGACACACAACACATCACACACGCAACATATATATATATATATATATATAGCCTACAA
>Ga0209363_1000941_pt1 | contig 12880 bp, 8 predicted proteins | sample WorMetexBAHAMAS3_FD_187385 | JGI IMG/M metagenome (GOLD analysis project Ga0209363, IMG submission 187385) | Marine gutless worms symbiont microbial communities from Max Planck institute for Marine Microbiology, Germany - Inanidrilus exumae... | ecosystem: Host-associated > Annelida > Digestive... | reverse complement strand
AAATTCTGTAGGCTAGCAGATGCTAAAATTCAAGACTTCATGCGCAGTACTTGCCTATCTATCGTCTAATTTGTTAAACGAAGTAGGTTTGTCTCTTTTTCGGTATTTTGAAGTAGGCCTACGTGTATGCGATATCGTCGTTAAAAAGTTGACGTTCGCTATCTCATCTCCTGATGAGTTCTTGTTTGTTCTTCTTAAAGCCTGTAGACTACAATTGCACACTTGAGAAGTCTACAGCAGATACAGTAACATTCGGCAATACGTCCACCACTTGACAATCAAATGCTTTGCCGAGTAAGATGGATAAGCACGGTGAAAACTTGGGTGGCAAGTATGCCAAGTAGCAAAGAATGAATTCTTTTCTCACTGGTAGTGGATACTAATTAACTTGCAAATGTTACATAATTTCAGTGGTGTTCAGTGGATAACCAACCGTAAGTTATTATCAGTATGTAATACCATGATCATGATATTGTTTTCCTTGATGTCAACATCCAGGCCAACCGTGTGAAGCCAGTCTGACACAAAATTCATCTGTGAAAACGAGCTGATCTGGACACGCTTCGCAGCAGGCGTCAGCGAGTGGTCTAAAGACTACGTTGCGAAATTCCTTACTGCAAGTAACGTCAAAATCGACCTATTGGCACGTGAAATGCAGACTGGGCTGTCTCGTACCTTAGACACTCATGTCCCCTCTAACAAGTCTACGGTTAGATGTAACAAATCATGGTTCAACAACCAAACCAAGAGTATCACTAGTCAAGTCCAGAGCGCACACGAAAGCATGGCTCTCCAACGAGAAACGCAATTAGAAGCGATTTCGACGCCTCAGAAGAGAGGCCCAAAGGGTATGCAGACAAGCATTCAACCAGCACATTTCAGACCTTGTCAATAGTAATCCCAGCTCTAACAAGAGACTTGGTACCCTTGTCAAATCCCTTAGGTGTGACCAACTTGGTGTATCACCACATCTCTCGCATCTGCACGAGATTCTACTACCGACTTCATCAACTCCGACGTCTCCGGCGGTCGTTGGACTCCAACTTGTTGGTTACACTCGTCTACGCCGTTATAAATTCACAGATTGATTACTGCAACACTGTTGGTGCACCAAGGGCAGTAACGAACAAGTTACGGCGTGTGTTGAACGCTACTGCGCGTGTCGTCATCGGCACTTGGAAGTTTGACCATGACCATGGCCTGGGTCAGATACTGCATGACGAACTTCACTGGCTCGACGTCCCCGACCGGGTGTTTTTCAAGCTGGCAGTGACAGTCCACCGGTGTCTGAACGGCCGCACCGCCGTACCTGTCAGACTACTGCATTCCGGCCGCCGGTGTCGACACTCGGCAGCACCTGCGTTCTGCCAACCGTTAACTGCTGCAGTACCTTGCTACCGGCTCAACATTTACGGCCGTCAGGCCTTATCAGTTGCCGGCCCCACAGTCTGGAACTCTCTCCCCGATTTCATGCGGGACCCGACCATCAATGCAGACTCTTTCAGTCTCAGACGTTTGCTTACAACGTACCTGTTCGCTTGATACTAGTGCATTCAGCGCGTTAGAGGTTCTTGACGATAACCGCGCTCTATAAATTTACTTACTTACTTATCACCACTGAAGGAAGACAATATTCTTTATAGCGATTCAAAAACGAAGGCAAGTAGTATCCTTAATCGTCAGTTTGCTTCTGTGTTCACTCCAGAGGACAATGCTTCTTCACCTGATATGAAGGCTAGCTCATACCCGGCTCTAGATTCATTCATGTGTCTTGTAATGACGTTGCTAAACTTCTCAGGAATTTAAAGCCTTACAAGGCCGCTGGTCCGGGTGGGATACCAGCTCGGTTGCTCAAAGAAACCGCTACAGAATTGGCTCCAGTAGTGACGCTTCTTTTCCAGACATCACTCGATCAAGGCAAAGTCCCATCCTCATGGAAGGAAGCTCTGATCATTCCCATTTTCAAGAACGGTAACCGCTCTTCAGCTTCAAATTAACGACTGATCTCATTGACATCAATACTATGTAAGTTGTGTGAACACATCGTCCATTCAACCATCAGCAACCATCTTGACCTGAATGGCATCCTGACAAACGCTCAACATGGCTTTCGGAAAAGATGGTCTTGTGAAACACAGCTCTTGCTTACTGTTGACGATCGTGCCAAGGGCTTGGATGATAAAAGCCAAACCGAAATGAAATGATACTGCTTGATTTCTCCAAAGCTTTCAACAACTCCCGCAACAACGACTCCTACTTAATGTGTCCCACTACGGTTTTCCGGGTCAGTGCTTGCGTGGATCATAAACTTCCTGCATAAATGAACACAAAGAGTCATTCTTGAAGGTCAATAAAGCTCGTGGGCTCCAGTCATTTCTGGCGCACCTCAAGGCAGTGCCTTAGGCTCTCTGCTGTTTTTGATCTTTATTAATGACATGCCAGACTGTGTTAGATCATCTACTGTAAGTCTCTTTGCTGATGAGTGATGACACTATTTTGTATCATCGAATTACATCACCTGCCAATGCTGCTAACCTGCAACGTGACCTTGATGCCCTCCAGGCACGGGAATCCAAGTGGCTCATAGAATTTAATCCAACCAAGTGCCAGATGATACGTGTAACCCTTAAGCGCAAGCCAGCTGAGTCATCATAAACGGTCCATGGTCACACGATTGATGCAGTCAATGCAGCCAACTGCAACAGTGTCGTTATCACAGTCGCTTATCAATGATGTACAAAATTCATAATAGACAGGTTGATATGGATGTTTCTGCACAGTTGCTCCCGTTTTTTTACAGTCCAGTACCAGAGGACATACATCTCGTATCCACAACCTCAGTGCAACTGCACAGCTTACTGAAACAACTACTTCCCCCGTACTATCCGGGATTGGAACGCGCTTGACGTGGACCCACTCCAATTTCAGTCTATGGACAGCTTTAAGCACCACCTCAACTCAGTTCAACCTGTTCAGCATCGCTATCATTACTTTTGACCATCTACTGTCGACGGAAACGTGGATATCTAACCGATGTGCGCTTATCCTCTGATGAGGTCGCACTGTTACCGGAAGACGAAGACAATCTATCTGGTCTGCAAACTTATCAAATAAATAATATAACAAACATAGTAAAATGTTACGATATTCATGAGTAACGTAGATGTTTTCTTATTGTATCTATGCGACTGCGAGCCAACACAAATAGCTTAGCTATATGGACTGAGCAACGTGATATCAGTTAAAATCTTGTCAACAGCTAAAACACGTAAAGTGACCTTCAAGGTCAATCAAGGTCATTTGCAATGGTGCATTTTCAATGAAATTTTCCGCTTTTGCTTATACATGCCATAATGCTGCATGCAATGTCGCTAAATGTACATGCCTTACTTACTGTCTTTACTGTGTAATCTGCTGCAGCTCGTCTGTTATGTACGCGCCTACCTTTAGCCATTTTTAATGGTGCCTGTCAAGGTGTCGGTTCTCGGAACAAGCAGCATCCGGTAACGGTTGATACTACTAGGAAGATTCTGATGCAAAAACCTCTGCCAGATATTTGTCAACTGTCAGAGTTTTACGTGTTTCAACAACACAGTGCGCCCACCCATATGGCTCATGAGACTGTTGATCTGTTGACATTCCTCCCACCCTTTGGCTGTCAAACAGACCAGATTTAAATACAGTGGACTACAGAGTGTGGTCAGTGAGAAGGTCGACAAAAGGCGGATCAAGGATGTTGACAAAGTTTGTTCATGTATCCTGACATGTTGGGATGAATTGGATCAGCGTGTTATTGATATGGCAGTCAGGCACCAGATATTTCTGCTAAATGTTATCAATTTTTGTTCATAGACTATACAACAAAAACCAACACGATCCAATAATTATGCCTCACCATGTAGTACGTTCAGTAGTACCCACTGAAAAGTAGAATTCGTTTATGAAGTATCTGATGTTTCGATGGTAATATTTGAATATGTACAGCATTTGAATGTTTCACGTATTGTAGTAAAATCTTATGTTATCTAAAGTGTACCATTTGACTTTATTTAAAAGATGGGGCATTTGAAAGGTTAAGGTAAGGTTACACTGCTTATTTATTGTGAAGGTTCAAGGATATGTAAGGTTGTATTACTTATTAAACGAGAATGGCAAACTTTGGCACATAATAGCATGGTGGAACACTACTGGTCCGCTGCTATGTGGCAGAGTAATTGGTTCTTGGTAGGCGTGCTGTACGAGAAAAGAAGCACGTGATTATAAGGTCACAAGGTGTTTTATCTGGCTGGCCAGTGGTATGTTTTGAGAGTGCTGCTTTTAAATAACAACTGACTGAGAATGTACTTAGGCTAAATTTATGTGACTAGTACTAAGGTAGAATTGTGTATGTATACCATTATTTGAGTACCAGACACTTGTATATAGCGTTGTGGTAGAAAATGTTTAATAAACTATAATTTTATATACATAAATGACTTGAGTTTTCTCGTTTAATAATTAATAATTAAGAAACAAATTAAGGAACTCACAGGGAGCCATAAAGTTAATTGTCCAAGTAGCTACAGTGATTGGTTGATGGCTTTAAATTTACCAACATTTAAGTACAGACAATATTATTACAACATAGTTATTTTGAGAATAAATAAAGTCATAATTTTATGAATAGTCATAATTTTAAGTTATTTGTCAGACATACAGGCCTTTTAGGTCTGCTTTGGTTTTCTCCATCTGATGTTACGTAAAAACCTCAGTCAATCAAGCAATCATGAGAGTAATAAAAGGTTGACAAACCGCAACCATACAATAGAGATACACGATGGTAAAAAATGTACAACTGTAAACGTCATCAGAGCATCAAAGAATCGTTTTACATACGAACATAATGCACACACGACTGATAGAATGCAGGTAAATAAAATTAATTTCAAATAAATTTTAAATATATAGAGTGGCCTAAATAGCAATGTTACTACAAGTAAAAGATAAGAAAAATAATGTAAAGTTCAACAGCTTTGACGGCAGCCCAAATCTTTATACAATATTCTAATAAAAACGTTTTTGTCTGTGAGGGTTGAAGCGTGATCTGGCAGGCGATGATTGTGACAGTGTTCACAGAGAGAGTGTTGTTCGCGTAGAGGAGGTAGCAGAACATGTAGAAGATGAAGAGTGTTGCATGTTACTTTGGCTTTTACTTAGACTAAGTAAAATTAACATCAATAGCTAAGGCAATGTTAATATAGCATTCTGTTTAGACTAAACTTATTTTATTGATTTGCTTATAAAGATAAAGTGAAATGGACTCATACCGGAAGAAAGCAAGATCTGCATCTTTATATTTCATGTTGTCATTTAGCTTCAAAGTGGAGTCACTCTGAAAAAGCAGCTTAAGTGTCCTGTTGTCTTTAGTTTTCACCTGGTCATTATGACATGGCAGCATAAGTGTCCTGTTGTCTACATTTTTCACCTACAAAACAATAGTTTGCAGAAATTACAAAGTTGAAAAAGTATCATAATACAGAACTGCAGGGTTGCAGTATACATGCTCGAAAGCACATGCAAAAATTGGTGTTATTGTGTAAAACATGTTATGTGTTGTCTTACGTTATCTCACGTTTCATTACTGATAAATGCTACGAAAACATTTAAACAATAGTTGTCGTTTAAACAATTAAACACTTAAGCCCCTGAATCCGTAGTCGAATGGTGAACTCGTACGTGCACTGTATGCTGCAGATGCTGTCCTCTAGCAATTGAGTTTGAGTCATGACATCATCGTTGTCTGTCGTCCTCTGTAAAAATTCCACTGTTTTCTGGGGTCAAAGTGCCCAAACTGTCAAAATTCATATATAAAAGGCATGATACGATACGATAGGGTAGATTATCGTGCGCTCAAAAGCTGGAAATCCCTGAAATGACTCCCGTCGCTGACTCCCGTCGCCTGAAATTGTGGCATTTGAGCTGTACACTCCGTACAAGCACTCCACCCAAACCCCCAAATTGCAAATTTTTGCGGCCTGCAAAACCATGTGCAGAAATTTGGAATTATTGTTCATGGGGGTCATCATATGGACACCAATTCACGTCTGTTGTTTTGAAAATGGTTGAAATCCGTGCAGGATAAAGGATAAATGGCCGAAAGGCCACGTTGCATTTTTACCCCTGCCTCCAAACCACATTTTTGCACCGTTTAGTGAAACACCTGGGACATTTTTCCTATTTTTTGTGTGTGATACCTCACTGTCGTTCCTCACTTATATTCCAGGTTTTGTCCAAATCAGTTCAGGTATGGAGGCGTTATAGTAGCCAAAGACTCCTTCCACTGTCTGCGAGAGTGATTGTAATATAGGCTCTTTTGAAGCTATAATAATAATTTAAAAATTGACAAATAAACAGACATAGTAGAAACTGGCACCATTTTAAAACATGTACATGTACATGTCATTTTAAAATACAGTTTAGCAACTAACAGTACACAGGTAATGAAAGATGCAAGTAACTTAGGTAAAACAAAAATGCAAATAAGCAAGTTGATAAGCAAGTTAAAATAGTGTAGAATTTTTAGCCGACCATTACTGTGAAAGTTTGCTGTTTGATGTGTTAAGCGTTTTTCTTATGATGCTTTAAGGACTCCAATGCCTTCGTAACACATTTTGCTGAACAATCCTGCAAACTGCTATCAATATCAAATGCGCCGTCATGAGTCAAAATGGTACGACTATGCTCTTGCCATCACTTTGACACTCATCAGCAAATATGTTGTCATCACTCATCACTAAAGATCTCACTACTTAATGTGTTGCTACACTACCTTGTGAAATATTGGCACCTTTGTGACTGACAGTGGCCAATTGCCCATTTTTGCACCATCTTGTGAATTAATACACTGCTGCAGAGACGCAGGCTTGTGCCAATACATGAAAGATGTAACACTTTTCAATATAAACTTCATATTGCTGGACTACGTACTTTGTTCATAATGTCACACATAGATGGAGTCAGGTAAGCAAACTGCTCTGCATGATACCAAAGCAAAAAACAAGCGAATGGTATAAGCAGGCTACAGATCAATGCAACGATCACTGACGACTTCATTGCTGCATCAATATGTGACAGTGACACATCAGTTAAAGCCACAATTCTATATACACTGTGATTCAAAAAACTACAAATATTGACCAATTTCTATAATATTTGGCACACAATGTACTGAGTTAGTGTGCAACATAACAGTTATTGATTTAGCAACATCACCTATGTACCACTGCTTTACTACTTTGGGAAACAAGTCAAGTGCATAATGATAACTTTCAGTCCCATCAACCAAAGTTACATATTACAGTTACACAGTGACACAGTCTAAAACAAGTTAAATAATATCCAGTTTATCTCTTCAAGTCTCCTAGGTTCAAGTTCAGTTACTACAGCTATATAGCAAAACTTTTTCATTCACACAGGCCTGAAATCTATCTCTTCTGCCATTCACAAACACTATCACTCATAATGCTCTGTGACAAGCTATGCCATGTGTTGATCAAGCACTGTTTCACAACGATCACGTCTCGAACTGGAATCTGATACACATGATACTGCATCAATAATCATGCCCCATATTCGACAGTCAATCGGACTAAGATAAGGACTATTTGGAGGCCAGAAGTCCGGAAGAATGAATTGTAGAGTGTTACGCTGAAGGAGCTCCACTGTCTGACATGCACAGTCTGCTGGTGCACTGTCTTGCCCAATACAACAATTAATGTGTCCAATAATGTAGCAGCTGTAAATAGGTGAAACGGGTAAATCAGTAACTGTTATGTTGCAAATTGTTGATCAGGTTGTACTATAACTATAACTATACCATAATTACTACTATAATTTCTGAACTCTTATACTACACTAAAAGTTCAGAAATTATGGGGTATTGCATCAGCAAAGCATTTTCCTCCAAAAAAGTTCAGAGCCACCATTAAGCCATTTGATTTTAACAAGAAGCTCAGCTACCGCTGATGACCGCGTGATGCACTATGTTAGTAAATTTGTGCTATGTTTCACGACATAACAATGGGAGCTAGAAAGGTTTCGAACAGCAAAAGTGACCTTCAAGGTCAGTCAAAAGCATTGACAAAAACTGCCATTAAATGCCACATACGAGTTCCTATTAATTAGACTTCCACTGCAACCATGTCTCTATCTTGCAACGTTTTCAAGACATTATCATTTATTTGCCAAAACATAGAGGTCACTTGACCCTGAACACATCCCTTTGGATGGTATTATGGTAATCTATCATTCATGCACTAGTACACCTCTCTATCAATCAGCACACGACATTTGAAGTGCCTATTTTCACCAACTCCAAAAAAATGACTGCTGCAAAATTCAAGAAAGCGGTTCACGTGACCCTGACTACACCATTAGGGGGTAGTCTGTCATCCCAAGGCTAGCATTAGATATATTCTACTTTTATACAAAATTTGGCGAATCTCGCTTCAACCATTACAGAGATATGATTGCGGGCATCAAAAATGAAAATGGGTCATGTGACCTGACCAAACCCCTTTAGGTGTGGTCTGTCATCTCTAGACTAGGATTTGGTACATACTATGTGTGTGCAAAATTTGACGATTCTAGCTTAAACCGTTCCTGAGATATCACTGGGGCCCCAAAATTTAAAGTGGGCCACCTGATTCTGACCACGCCCCTTTTAAAGGTCATTTGTCATTAGTATGCTGGGACTTGACATAACCCACCCATGTACACAATTTGACCATTGTAGCTTCAGCCATTCCAGAGTTATGGTTGGTGCTCACCAAAATTGAAATGGTTCACGTGACCTGACTACCCTTTCAAGGTGGTTTGTCATCCGTGGACTAGCACTTGCTACAATCAACCAACCTACCAAATTTGAATTCTCTATCTCCACCCACTACGAAGATATAAAAAGCGATACACAGTATCGAAAATAGGGTAGGTAGGGTCACTCAAGGTCATTGAAAATAGCGCCATTTGATACAGCGCGTACAAGTTCCTGTTAGCGTTCTATAGTAATAGGCCTGGTGACAGTTTTTTCACGACAGGAAAATTATAAAATTTCAGGACACTTTTCAGAACATCAAAATCACGTATTCACGCTAAAACAGTGTCAGTGAGTCGTGAAAAATAGCGTAGCTATGGGAAACCAGTCATATAAGTGTTGTGGTGTTTCTTTTACCTTCAGCAGTATCACAGCACAAATAAGGCAGGCTCACATGGGCAGGGGCATCCACTCCCTGCAGCATTCTAGAAATGCTTGTGCACCGATGAGATGACAACGTTCGTTTTCAGTGAAGTTTTCATTTCTTGGCAGCAGGATCTGACATAGTGTGAGATACAACACTGCCAGCCGTCCTCTTCTTGTCTGCAGCTGTCCACTCAAGTTTTCTCCGCTTCTCATCAATTTTTTTCTCATGCCTTATATCAGCTAGCTGCTTAGTGCTGGCATTCAGCTTCTCACTGACCGCACTTAACATAGCCTGTGCAACCTTTGCACATTGTAGATTGTTCACTGTTCCGTGGACTGCTTCAGACAACTTCGTTGTGGCCTCTGAAATTACGGTTATTATGTTGGTTAGGGTTAGTGTTATGGTTAGCGTCAGTTTAGTTTGATTTGTTAGCGGTAATAATTTGGTTGCGTTATGTATCGCCATCTGGTGAATGAAATATATCACAGTGTCACAAATTCGGGGGCATAACCGATTTACGAAACTACGCCCCCGAAATTCGGGGCCTCGGGGGCATAGCAAACACATGAAAAACGACCCCAAAAATGTCGGGGGCATAGCTGATTCAAGAAAGTATGCCCCCGAAATTCGGGGGCATAGCAAATACACGAAAATACGGCCCCCAAAAAATTTAGGGGGCATAGCCGATTCTTGTACTTGTACTTGTATGATGATAGACGGAAAAGCAATCATGCTTGTAATGTCCATATCGTAGCGAACTTGTCCAATCTGTTTTTGAAGACGCTGACTGACTGTGCGTCGATGACATCGTGCGGCAGTTTATTTCATGTGTTGACAATGCGCTGGATGAAGGAGTACTTTCTGATGTCTAATCTTGATTGTTGCTTCTTTATTTTCCATGTGTGTCTTCTGAGGTGGTAAACACTGTCTGCCAACTGGAAAAAGTTAAAAACTGTTCTCTTTCTATATGTTCCTGGCCTGACATTATTTTATAGACTTCAATCAGGTCCCCTCTTAGCCGTCTTTTGTGTAATGTGGCGAGACCGAGTTTTTGGAGCCTGCTCGTGTAACTGAATCTCTGCAGCCCGGGCACCAGGTTGGTTGCAGCCTTTTGGACTTTCTAAACACTGAATATCCTTTGATAGATGAGGAGACCTAGCCTGGACACAGTATTCTAGATGTGGCCTGATGTCGGTCTTATAAATAAGCAGGAAGTCGTTGTTATCTAACTTTTTAAAGTTTCGACGCACCATCCCTATTATTCTTCTGGCTTTAGCAGCCGACCTCAGACAGTGTGTACTTGGTTTCAAGTCATTAGTGAAATGGACTCCAAGGTCTCTCTCCTCCTGTACTGTCTGGAGTTCAACAGAATCCTGATTGTCTTTTATAAAGTACCTTGTTTTGAAGTCATGTCCGACGTGCATTACTTTACATATATCTGGATTAAACTTTAACAGCCAATCCCGAGACCAGTTTGTGAGCGTGTCCAAATCTTGCTGTAGTAAATGACTGTCACTCTCTGAACTGATTTTACACCACAACTTCATGTCATCAGCAAACATCTTCATGTGTTACCATCCAGCCAGGCAACTCGTTAACAAACAGGATAAACAATAGTGGGCCAAGTACTGAGCCCTGTGGAACGCCGCTGATGACTTCAATCAGGCTCGAAAACGAGCCCCTTATCCCAACTCACATGAACCATGATGCAAGAAATGATTCAAACCATTACAATAAGTGACCATTTATTCCATAAGCTTTCAATTTTTCAATCAGACGTCTGTGTGGCACTGTCAAATGTCATTCCTGTAGTCAAGATAGATGATGTCGATGCCATATCCATCGTCAAGTGCTTTTGTCCAATTTTCAAGAGATTTCAAAAGGTTAGTCAGGAACAATCTTCCTGGAAGAAAACCATGCTCGGCTGTACTGAAGACTGAATTTTCCTGCATAAACGACATGACTTTGTCTTTTATCATTGATTCCATCAATTTACACGGAACAGACGTGAGTGACACTGGGCAGTAGTTAGCCTTGTCGGTCCTGTCACCTTTTTTAAGGATAGGTACAATGTGTGCTTTTCTCCAGTCCTCCGGGAGAGTTCCAGTATCAAATGATTTGACGAAGATGAGTGACAGTGGTTCTGCTACGGCTGATGCACATTCCTTTAGGAGCATAGGGTGGATTCTATCAGGTCCAGGTGATTATCCATTGCCAGTTTCATCAGTTTTTTCAGAACTGCCTCTCTGCTGAAATCCACCGTGCCATCATCCCACATCGGACTCGAGACTGATGGTTTCGGGATGCTCCTGGTGTTTTCCCTATTGAACATATCTTTGAAATACTGCCGTAGTGTCTCTGCAGTTTCTTCGTCGGACTTGGTCAGTTCACCGTTGTCTTTCTTTAGTGCTGTTACATTATCTTAACTGTTTGCAAACTGCGCATGTATCCATAGAAACGTTTTGGCTTGCATTTGAAGCTCTGTAAAATACGTTTTCTATTATGATCCTCATCTTTCCTTATCATGCTAACAGTTTCATTTCTCAATGTCTTATACAGCGCATAGTTCTTTCCCGACTGATATCGCCGATACCTAGTCCTAGCCAAAAGACAAAAGTACGCCCCCGAAATTCGAGGGCATAGTATCAGCCCACTGCATTTGAATATAAAACGTGTAAGAACTCTTACGATTATACGATTATTTGGTAATCCTCCAGTTTAGGTGCGTAAATTATTTCCCACCGACTGGTTAGCGTTACTGTGTCGGTTAGGGTTGGTGTTACAGTTAGGAGCGCCAGTTTAGTTTGACTTGACAAATCAAAGTTTGACGACAAGTCAAACTAAACTGACACACTAACCGTAACATATACGAACCCTAACCGACACAGTCGGTGGGAACCGACACAGTCGGTGGGAAATAATTTACGCACCTAAACTGGAGGATTACCCGATTATTCATCCCAAATCCACTTTTAGACGGGAAAACTCCACAGAAAACCTAGTCAAACCGGCGACATGCCAAAAAAGCACAAGGCCGCTAGCACTTGCCAACAAATGTATAGTATAGTAGTAGTTGCTATGCGATGTAAACAAACCCGTTGCCCGGATGTTGATTTCTGTAGGCCTACAGGTGCTAGGAGCAGTTGCTAAAGAGGAGTACAGGTGTAATATTCATCGAAATAATCTATGGAGCGAGCTTGGCCTAGTCAATACGGATGCGAGCGTTTAAACGTATAAATGATAACAAGTCGTTTAAACGTTTACGAAATTAAACGTTAGTTTAAACGAACATGACGGCAATGGCGAAAATTATGTGTTCAACTTCAGTGTCCACTGCTTGGAACTCACTATGAGATTTTTGTGACCTAACGCAAAGCGATTGTATGAATGAACTTCACCTGAGGCTTCTTATCAAACGTGAACTCACGTTCACGTTCGCTATATGCTATCGCCCGTCCGTCTGTTTGTTGTCTGTCTGTCTGTCTGTTGTCTGTCTGTAACGTTCGTGCACCCTATACTTAGCCGGTTGAAATTTTTGGCAAATTTTCTACACCATTTGGTACCTTGACAGGCAGGCGTGGTGTATTTGCAGGTAAAACTGTGTGATCCATGCCTGAGCGCTTTGAGATATACATAGTATATAAAATGCGCTATATAAATAC
>Ga0209363_1000940_pt1 | contig 12885 bp, 6 predicted proteins | sample WorMetexBAHAMAS3_FD_187385 | JGI IMG/M metagenome (GOLD analysis project Ga0209363, IMG submission 187385) | Marine gutless worms symbiont microbial communities from Max Planck institute for Marine Microbiology, Germany - Inanidrilus exumae... | ecosystem: Host-associated > Annelida > Digestive... | reverse complement strand
ACTTTGTAAATATTCAGTATTTTATATTATGTTGTTTTGTATTGATTCAGTAGTTTCACTCCTTCCTCCCGGACTGCCTTCACGGACTATTGCCTGGACCGTTTCTTCTGAGTTACTCGATTTTTGTTTTTATTTTTCTTCCTTATTTTTGTTTCTGTGCCATGCGATAGGTTAAGCTGGCCATCTCAACATCTTTTGAGTGCACGTTAATGTACTGAACGTATCGTATAGTATTATCAGAAGTTGTTATCAGATAATCTGTTATCAAATATCAGAGTCATCCAGCCACTGCCACTAGCAGCCTGGGCGGCTGGTATAATTTGGGGTTCAGAAATGATTGATGCATTTTTTAGCTTGAGAAGCCAGTTAGGCCAAAGTCAAAATAAGCTGGTGAGTGTGAATGAAATGATTATATGTGTGTGTGAATATATAAAGGTGACACATTTCGTTGAGAAGCCAAGCACTTTTGTAAGCACGCTGATCAGTTGCGGCATCTATCTGTTCTCCCCTGAGCTCTTTGACCATATTGGGTCCGTGTTTCGTCGCAACCAGGAAGACGTCACGTATGTCTGATTACTTGTCACACACACGTGTGCCATATTGGCTGCACTGTAGCTGTAAAATAAATAAGTAAGTAAACATTATTATATTAATATGCACATTTGTATACTGTCAAAAGATCATAGTTTCTGCAGTGGTAACCATTGCAGATTATTATAGAGGTAACTCTCAAACCCTCTTGCATGCCTCAGAAACAAACTCTCAAACCGTGATTTATAAACTTGACTGTGATTGGTTAAACATCTAGTAGCTCAGTTGCTAAGTAACATTTTGCCGTCTTGTGGATCTCACTTTGAGAGACAGTCGGTGACCACGCCCTCTATTTGTGGTTTGATGGGAATGTCATGTATCTGGAATATTTAATCATAAGTTATCTATGACTGCAATACACTTGCCCACATCAACTGTCGCCCATCATCTGAGTCTTTGGTAGTGTAAGGAAAGTCATGTCCAGGAAGTAGTAGTAGTAGTAGTAGAACGTACTGATTAACGTGGCATAAGCTAGGTAAAGTAGCTTCTAGGACATAGTACAAATAGTAGTCACACTATTCAAGTACGCATACTCAAACTCTTCAGTGACGGAGTATACAGCATTAAAGGGGATCTTTTCATTTCATTTTCTGTAGTTCATCATTTTACAAAAACACGCTGGTGTTAATGACCTTTTTCCAAATGAACCTGAATTAGTGAGTTGTCTTACTTACTTACGTTCCCGAGACCCATACATGGCAACACAAGAAGACAAGTCATTTGTCGCCCCGTGTGCGTCCCGGGACTGTAAGTAAGTGGGTAATTGTCTAAGTAAGTAAGTAAGAAACCAATTTATGAAGTGCCGAAACCAGAATAGACCCTCTCCGTTTCCAGGCCGGATGTCGTAGGCGGCGACCAAACCTGGCTTTAGTCTTCAGGATTAATTTTATGTTGTAGTATATTTTGTTACGGATGCATGTTAGGTTTTGTTGTGCATATTTCAGTTTTTCAGTACTAACCAAAGAGATTGTCTGGAAAGAACGTCTCCAAAATAACCTATTGTGTTGAGTGGGATGCAAAACCACAACTCAATCAATCAACCATTTCCTGAGGCGAGATTGGTGCCGTATCATGGTGTGGCTAGATGCTCTTCCTATTGCCATCAGGATAGATGCTGCCTGGACCTGATCCTATATTCATCCTCAGACTGAATCAGGAGGCAAATTGACGTCCCTTTACGTCACGACCTATATCCACACCGAATAGTTTATATTGCTCTGTGATTGTTTGTTTACTTATAGCTAGGGCCCACAGTTTTCGCGAGCTGCGGAATTTAGCCGTTGCCACGTAATTGCCATGTTTCCGCGGAATTTCACGGAATTCCGCGTAAACACGGAAATTCCACGGCAACGGCCAAATTCCGTAAGTCTGTATTGCTGTTGTAATTGTAACACGTAGTCCCTGCGGACAGCTGCACAGGCCCTGTTGATTTCAGTGACACGTTTTCACGTTCAGTTTGTTTACTTACTTAAGTTTTTATTTAAAATTATAAGTATATAACTGGGCCAAAGTCGGCACAGTGTACTCTAAAATGGGCGGCCGTGGTGAACCGCAGAATTTGGCAAACGGCGCCGCTGAATTTGTCAAAATTTGCCGCGGAAAACTGTGGGCCCTACTTGTAGCAAGCTTTGATGAATTGAACTCGGACTGCGTAGTGCTTGCATATACTTCTGCTGAAGTGTTTTCTGGCAGATTTGACGTGGAAAGCAGCGCGGTGTACAATCGAGCAGTGATACGCTTGGAACAGGCCATATTCTCACAGCAGCTTGCTTCTTCGGGCCAGCTGTATGTCTATCAGACAACTCGGTTTTGGAGTCAGATTAAATCTGCCGGGTAACTTTCACGCACAGCTTTGTTTAATTGTCCTTATTTGTATCATGACAGCTACATCTAGCAGAAAGCATAGTGTAACGATCTGGTGTCCATCCGTCTGTCTGTCCCGTTGGTGTACTCATTCACCATGACTCATCAGGGGCAGCATGCAACGTGATTGGCATACATCTGGCTCGATAATAAGGAGAACAGGCATACTTGTTTACTGTGCTGGTCTGCAGTAAGAGATTGATTGGAGATATTTGTTGCGGATTTTTAGGTCGACTCTTCGACAGCGTCGACCTGATAAAGCCGGTCTCAAATGTCCGTCCGTCCGTCCCTACATCTGTACGTCTTTCCACAAGAAGTTTCTTTGATTTCAATGAAATTTGGCATGTAGTTAGAGGTCGATGAGAGTGATGCATGATGTTATGCAGTATGACCTGATCCAAGGTCAAGGTCATGAGCCCTTCAAAGATGGAAATCTGCCCATTTTCAAAAGCTATCTCCTTTGCCATTTATAATGGGAGCGGGCAACTGACCACAGATTTTCAAACTAGGGCACAATATCTAAATTTGATCGGGCCAGATTTTTGATATCTTTTCTAGTATTTGTGTCACGTGACTTTCAATTTGGCAAAACGTCAGTTGCGAAGAGTCGACCGTCAGTCACATACAGGGCTAATTTATTATAGGCCGGATGTCCTGTCTGTTACTTAACTGACAATATCGAGGCACTGAATATAATTGAGAGTGCTGATTTCAACGAGGGAATTGACTCGTGAGGGAAGGGCAGCTATGCTGTTTGATGTCACTTGCAGAGTAACACCGTGAAGGCTAATTTAATTTATCATTTCAAGTTTTAACGATAAAAATGTGATTACAGATGCTGTGTTAAGTTTCAGTTAATTTTTTGTAAGAAGACAGCTTATATGATGATAGTTTTAGCTGTGTCTGTCAAGATTTGCATAATGTATTGTTCTTTGTTATTATAAGCTGATTGGATATTTGGGCGAAGTTTTCTGATAACGTGAAAGCTAATGATACATGGTGTATAACATGACCTATCTAAGTGTGTTTTGTGAACTCGCCACACATTGAGTCATTTAATTGTTAGTTATTATTAAACAAAATGTTCATTACTGGTGATTTGTGACATTGCTACAGTGCAACGATCTATGCAAACCGACACTATTTGAACATTTACCATCGGACGCATCCTCTGCGACTGGCAATGAACGCACCGGAAAAACCCAAGATCATCGGAGACGTGTTCATACATCCACTTGCCGTTGTGCATCCAACTGCTACTGTGAGTGTGGTTATATGGTGGTTATATCGGCTACCGATGGAGACTGAAACTGAAACCTTCAGCTGTTTTCGACTGTGACCATTGACCTGTAAGACCTGATAACAATCAGAAGGAACTGGCCTGCAAGAATATGAAAGAACTCTTTGAGTCATGCTGCATAACTTCACTAAACTGCATTCCATATTTTTCACATAGTTTAGTTGTCTTCTGATGTGTTTTGGTATATTATATTTTGCGGCTGAAGTGTATTATTATAACATTACACTTCAAGTGGGGAAAATCTAGTATATTCAAGTGCATATTCTGACATACTGTTTCTAGAATTGGACTGCTTACAAGTTACAACATCAGTGTTTTTAACAACATGGCTTGAAGGCTTGTTCTGCAATAAACATTATTCAGTTTTTACTGCATAGTGCATTTTTCCATGGTGAAGTATATAGTGTTATGAACTGTCTCTCTGTCTATATGTCCCACTCATGTTACTGAACCTGTCGTTAGCATTCATCACTGAATTGGTAGGGCAGGAAGACTGATACTCATGCTAAAGATCTTAACGAAATTTTACATATACAAGTGGGATAGGAAAAATTTGTGATTTTTGACCAGTGTTTCATATATCTAGGAAATCGTACAAGATAGTAGCTACGGAATGCTAATGGAAAGTTGCTAAAAAATACTTTTTGTGACCTTGAGTGACCTTTGAAGATCACTTCAGCTACTGGAAAGCTCCCCAGAGCCAATACGTCAAAAATACAGTACACAGCAAACACAGTTGGAGATGGCAGACTTTGCCGCCAGTGCCATCACCTGGCAAACTCCATCAGGCAACACTGTTTGACGTCCGACTGGTGCCGCCACATGGAGAGCTGGGAAAAACATTTTGGCTGATTCAGTCCATCCACAAAACCGGAAATACATAATGTATTGCATTGCCATTACAGGAGGACCGAGCTACAGCCAAAGGTAACATGTGCAGAAAAAATGGTGAAATTTGGACGTGTGGTTTTTTGAGACAAGTGAGGTGACAGACAGTCAGACAGACATACATGCTGATCGCAATACTACACACCCAACTGAGTGAAGTAATAATTTAAGGTCATACATGCATGAACTACTGATACTGTATTTAGGCATAAGGACTGTTCAATGTCATTATGCTGTTCACGGTATTGTAATCCTATTCTATAAACAAGTTCTAGTTTCTCGGAAATAGTACAACACGGATGCATTGATACATTGGTTTGGGTTTTCTCACTCCCAATAAAATTTAGAGCACGTATCATTATTGAATGGCCTCGGTGTGACTGCTAAGCTTGTGGTTGACCTTTGATGAACGGTCGTCATCTCAGTTGCTTGTGTTGCCAGCTGGGTCCGAACGTTACGGTTGGTAAGAACGTCGTGATACACGCTGGCGTGCGAGTCCGGGAGTCAATCGTCTTGGACGGAGCTGTCATTCAGGTCAGAACCACCAACTCCGTGTTTTCCCATTGAAACTGCGCTAGTCCATTTGTCTCAGTTTTGTTTTTTTTTCAAATGAGAACCTTTTGGGGATAAGCAGCCTGGATTTTTAAGGATTGCATAATCGTTCGTGTTACCCTAACAATTAACATCTGTCCTCATTCTTTTTATCCACCATTTGGCCCTTGATGGAAGAGACTTTTTTCTTTCTGTATGCCCTCTGTCTGACACCAATACCATAATTAGAAACCCTAACAACGTGCTAGTCATGGAGTCAGTCCAGGTGAGACCAATACGAGTCATTGGTGGCATCATAACTACGTCTGATCAAATGTACTCTAGTGATCTAGATCCTACCATAGGGATGGGCATGTTTGATATCTCAATTGGGGGACTGCTTGATGTTACAAGGCATCTTATTTTATAAATACGCCATACAGGCTCTGGGACTGTAATGTGCCCTGATTCATTTGTTTATTCTGGCACTATATAAATCGTCTACTTACTTACTTACTTAATTCCTTATGCATAGTCTCATTCCATTTCCAGGCCGGTGTCATAAGAAGTGACCAAACCTGGTTTTAGTTTTTAACATGTATTTATAACGTTAATTGTTATAATATCGGCTATAGTATATTTTGTTATGGATGCATGTTTGCTGTTGTGTTAGATTTAGTTGTTCAGTACTAACCCGAGATTGGCTTGGAAGAATGTCTCAGAAATGAGGCTATCTTTGTCGGATGGGATGTAAAACCTCAACTCAGTCAATCATTTTACAAACCCTTTCTAAACTGAATACAGTAGTAGTAGTTGTTACTTTTTCCCAGTAGGTGGACAAAGTATTGTGTCCATCGTGTATGTCTGTGTCTTCCCGATCGCATATCTGAAAAATGGCATGGCGAAATTTCACCAAATTTTATGTACATGTTACCTGTGGCTTGGTCTTCCTATAATGGCAGTGCACTTCCAGTTTTGTAGATAACGTCATGTTTTCACATAGTGAAGTGAATGGGCCAGAATCAAAGGTGAAGCGTTGTTTCATCCATTTAGTGGCACCAATCGGACATCAGACAACGTTCTTTGGTTGAGTTCGACAGGTGGCGCCACCAGGGTGAAGTTGCTGTCTTCGATTGCATGCTTCTTGTTGTCATCCATGTTTATCTTTTTGTAATCATTTGCTCACTGATTTGATTAAGGTGACCGTAATTTGGGCACTGCAATCCGGGACAAGTGCCAAAGGTGCGAATCTTAGGGTGCGAGCCATCGGGGGTCCGACTTGTGGGTCTACGGGAGCATTTTGAGCTCCTCCTGTGGGGCCACTGAGCCCCAGCCGCCAGCGATTGTTTCGTATATACAGATAAAATATGAGCTAATTTTTGGCCACCGATGCGTAAGCATACCACTGCAGAGATGGGCAAATTGGGACAAATCCTGGACATCTAACCAAAAACGGGACAAATGGGCGTCCCGGGAGAACTGTTTTTTTCTGGGGGACGTTGTTAAAAATCGGGACTATCCGGAACGGACGGTCACCTTATTGATATGGCGACTGTTCTTGTTGTTCGGCCAGTTAGAAGGACGTTTCCAAGTACGGCATGTGCTGTTGGTTTGTGCGTAGGAACATTGCTGTATCTTATACAGCATCCTCGGCTGGAATACGATCATTGGTCCATGGACTCGAATTGAAGGGACACCGTTTGATCCAAATCCAAATAAACCGTTTGCTAAACTGGAGCTTCAGGATCTTTTCTTGCCGAATGGTCGCTTGAGTCCATCCATTACAATGATAGGTAATGGTCTTTCATGCAGGCTGTTTCCAATGGCTTTAGATTTATTTCATCCCTTACAGTGAATGTTTGAGTGAATAAATGTTTTGTCAGCCAGTTGTATGATACGTGTGAGTATAAAGAAAACGGCAAATAGTTTACAAGAAGGAAAACCAATCTGAGCTAGGTATTCTGATAAGTGACCCATATTGTTTTTGTCATTATGTTTGTGACGGCTAAAACCTAAGGGAATATTTGGTAGTTTTATTCGTCAGTAATGTCAACATCCCTTTCTCATGTTTGACAAAAATAAATCCTGAGTTTACAGGTTTGTGCAAGGAGTCTTTCAAATTTGTGCAATATCCAAATTTTAACAAAATACTTACGTAATGTTGATAACTGTGGTCCTTCTTGCAATAGTTTTAATAGTTTAGGCCACTTTAAAAATTTAATAATGATGATGTCAATAAGCAAAGAAATGATCTAGAATTAGGAAACAGCTGCTGAAAATAACATCAGTTTGACACAATGGTGCTGCAGTTTGCAAATGACATTTTTTGTTATTTTTATTAAAGTCCGTTTATAATGTTGATAGCACGTGCAAAGAGTCCATAAGTTTGAAGCGATCTCTTTTTATTACAGTACACAGAATACTGCAGTTCTTTCCAGATTTATTTGTTTTTCCACAAATATAAATAACCTTAGTAAGGATAACTTTTGTATACACAAGTAGAAAATTGCTCTTGGAGTTTTATCTTCACGCTTGATAAAGTGTTGCTGTGTTGTACACAGGATCTAACGTTCAAATACCAGGTGAAGTCGTCGTCCTGAACTCAGTTGTTCTACCTGACAAGGAGCTGGATGCCAGCTACAAGAATCAGATCATACTCTGACCATTCACTGGCACTTAGTTCTACATATGTCTCACAAGGGTGTCTTCCCGTTTTGCCGAATCCCATTTCGCCGAATGCCGTGTAAGCTTTTCTTTCCATCATTTTCACTTTTAATTCCTTCATTAATGCGATACAACTTTTTTATGGGTGTCAACGAAATACGCATAAAAATATTGCCGTTAATGTGTCGGTTAGGGTTAGTGTTACGGTTAGGGTCAGTTTAGTTTGACGTCATAGGCATTTCCTCTTTAGGAAAATAAGTAAATGACACGGGTTTTCGGGAATTGGGATTCGGCGAAATGGGGCATAACCCTCACAAGATAGCACTGGAACGGAGAGACGCTGGATATTTGAGTGCGGGATTTAGTGAAGTGTGTGCACTGTGCGACTGGTTTTCTTTATTTGTGAAGTTTGTTCCATGTGTGGACATCCAGATTAGAATGATTCACTTGTTAGTCTAAGTTCCCGATGTTTTTGCTGGAAAGTTGGGGACAACTCATCTGCGTCTGGCATGGTCGTTGACATGTACTGACCAGTGACCACCACTAAAATTTACAACCTCAAAGTGGCACTGAAATGTGTATATTTTATTTGTACATTGTGATCAACACATGCCGATAGGCAAGGTGTGGATATATCATTTACTGTTTATTGTTTGTTTTTTGTACGGTTACGGATTTCTCCGGCGAGGATAAAGCTAGCACGGAGGTTCAACGGCGTTCTGCGCAGGGAATCTCCCATTTTGGGAACTTTGCTCCCCGAGAAGCCCAAAATAGGACGAATCGGCACGCGGCGACAAGTATTGCCGATAGACGTCAGTCCCCTCCATTGAGGGCGCGCTCGCCGTCAGAGGAGGGGATTAGCGTCTATCGGCAATACTTGCCCTCAGCATGTGTGGATATACGGCCGTCCCCGTAGACGGACGTACTTGTTTGTTATTATTCATGAATCCTCGTGGGTGCACAGGTTCAGAACAAGGAAATTAAGAGAGCAACCGGCCGAGCCAGGTTCACGTGGAAACTGGCCGTTAGTCTTGTGTATGCAGTAGTCCTACAACATGTGTAAAATGTGCTCTACAATAATTTGTTTTTAGTAAAGATTATTTTGTCATTCACGTTATTTCGTTCACTGCATTGGCAAATGTACATCATACTGTAGCGAAATACGTGGTGAGTAATGTTCTTGAGTAAACAAGCTGCCAGGGGCCCGATTTACGAAAAATCCTAAGTTTATCCTAAGTTATAACTTTAAGATTTTTTACATATAATTTACTAAAGCAATCTTATAACTTACTAAGTTCTTCCTATATATATGCGGACAATTCTGTAAATAAATGTCAAGTCATTTTTGAGAAATTGCATTTTTCTTATCAAGGTGATCTTCAGTTTTTCGTAAGTTTATCTTAAGATTTTCCTAAGTCACACTTTATTCTAAGTTTTCCTAAGTTCGTCGTAAGATTTTTTGTGAATCGGGCCCTGCTTTGTTTAGAGAATAGATGATATGCTCAAGACAACAAACTCGCAGAAGACAATTAGTCGTGAAACCTGAATGTTGGTGACTGTGACTTTAGATTCAACATAATGTACGTCATTCATGCAAACATCTTATCAAAAACTAAACATACAAGGCACCGCTCATATATGTACAGTAAACTTGAAAATGTGGACCGCATAAAAATCTGGCAAAGACAATCGACATTCACTGGGACATGCAACACCGCATAAATGAATATACTGCATATTCATTAGTAAATGCTTATTAGCACTGATGGTGCAAAAAAAACGGACCATTGGCCTGTGATTAAAAAAAGATGCCACTATATTCTTGCCAATAACTTAGTCAAATTCTGACCGATTTTCAAAATTCTTTGACCCTGAGATACGGCGGAAAATTTATAACAAAGTTATCACTGATGATCCGAGCACATCTCAACTGCATCGCTACACTACTTTGAAAAATACCTGGCATCTTTTTTTGACTCGATGGCCAATTACCTGGTCTCATATGCCACACTGGATTCACCTCCCCGAGACAGGTAAACTAGTCGGCGGCACAAATGCAGTCCGTTTTTCCAGTAATAAATAAAATACAAAACGAAATATAAAATTATCAAAACGAAGCTGGTGCTAATAACCACTAAAAGCTTGTCGGTCCAACACGATGTATTGTGTTTTTCATCACAAGGTGAGCGACTGAACACCATCAGTTTGTTACTATCGGCAACACTGCAATCAGTGACCACTTTGTCCAATGAATGTCATGAACTTTGACAGCAAATTTATCAACTTCTCTATTAGTTACAAGTTAGTTAATTGGAGTTTAACGTCCCCTTTCAGCACAAATATGGCTATATCAGAGACAAACTATTAGTTACAAGAAGCTACGACTCCACGGACAAATAAAATATATCTGCAATTATCATATTAAACAGCTGTAGACAGACTTGTGAAATTCTGGTAGGAGGTAGATTGGAAGGTAAGGAAAAATTAATTAGACTTTAGGGCGGTCCAGATCCAATCAGGATCCAGGAATTATATCATGGGACACCCGTTAGTTGCATATACACCACCAAGGCCTAGTGCCGTTTGCTAGGTGGCGTTATATACCTTATTGGGGTTTGATCTCCGTATTATAGACAACATAGCTTGAGCAAAACATAATATGACATAGTCATAGCGCATAGTCACAGGCCGGAATGTAACAACAAATTACAACATACCTGACCTGAAATTACCAAACAAAAAATGAAAAGAGATCTTATTTATAAGAGTGAAATGACAATCAAATAGCACATGTTTACACAGTTCATAAAAATGTTTATAAATAGACTGCTATCAAAACAACAATGGCAGTTGAATTGCTGCAGCATTAAACAAGAGACACAGCTATATAATACACATACACATTAACTAACACAGCGGCGGCGGTGATCTACTAACAAGTAAAAAAACATAGGAGTATCAAATGCCAAGGAAACAACGCTAACCAGTTACAGAAAGTGCACTTTTGATGTCTTGTAGCAGTTTCGCACACAAATACCAGAAATAGTTGGCGATATTTGCATTCACAGTCTGTACTCAGAAAATTTTGGTGGCAATGGTCTCTCCAGCATAATCAGAGCAAAGCAACAACATGCATAGATGGGTGTCTGGACCCCACTTTTTGGAGTGGGGTACGGACCCCCTACTTTATGAGTACACCTCGAGCTTGGTCCCCCACTTTTCAGACCAAAATTACGCCACTGACAACACGACAAATCCAGATCAAACTAAATATCATATCTAACTTACAGCTCGCTCTCTGAGGATGTGCGGCCACTGTGCAGACCAAATTAGCAACAAATCATGGCTAAACAAGCAAGTGGTATGCCTGTACTAATAATAAACTGACAATGACACGAAGGCTTGTATCTCCTTCTGTGCTTTGACGCTGTTCGTTTTGCAACAAACGGCATCCGGCTGTAAAACTGATCTAATTATCCGGAAAGGCTCTGTTTTCGGAGATCTGGCCAACCTGAGGTAACTGCGGAAAAGAACACATGCAGAAAAGAACAGACAAAAGAAGCTAAGCACACACGTGCAACGATGCAGTTTGTATCAGGCACTTAGAGGCTTACATTTACCTGAATACAGACTACAATCAATAACGTAATATGAAAAAAATGGCTAAACCTCTGCCAACGTTGTCAACAATATGACGATATGACCACATGACAAGTGCTGGAACATTTTCCGACAAAGTAGCACTGAAGTATGAAATACATGTACAAAAGACGTGTCCACGCAAGTACAGACTATAAAAGTATAAAACAGCATTGCACCACAGCTAGTTGAACGTCAGTGAAACCATGGCTTGGCTGCCAGCTCATACTACAATGCCACTGAAATGAAATTGTAATAAAAACCTAAAATAAGGCTAACAATGCTACTGCTGAGTACCATCTACTGTTTTGTACAATGTGCTATGTGCACTAAAATAACATTTGAGCATCATCATAGTAAGGCAACCTCAGTGTAGTCATATAGTGTATCCCGTAGTACAAATGGCTTAAGTACTCAGAAACTGCTGACTGGGCTGACAGCTTGGGTACTAGTGTAGTGGAGCTAGTATAAAGACACAGCAATGCACTTCAGCTGTCAATGCAATTAAATTTGCACAAAAACAAGTTAAACTGTGCACATCAAAGCTGAGCATTCTGGTAAAGCCCATTCTACTGAAGTAAAGGCCATGTAGACAAATGAAGCTGACAACATTGTTCTTGCTCAGCTATCACTGTGACATAAACCAAGACATCCAACACAACAGTTGGTTGCGTGGCACAGTGGCAGAACGTCGGTCTTTGGCCGGCGAACTTTTCCTGTGCTCGACCTGTTGTGGACGGGTGACCACTTATGTGGGTAAACCGTCCGCTGTAGGCGTCCGCTGTAGGTCAACCAACCAGGCAACTCAGCCTTTCATCCCTACGGGGTCGACAGATGAGTAGCAAGCTGCAATTGGATGTTTCTTACCTCATCTGGTGAACGCTTACGAAGGAAAGGCAGGCTTGGTGTATTTGCAGGTAAAACTGTGTGATCCATGCCTGAGCGCTTTGAGATATACATAGTATATAAAAGGCGCTATATAAATACTCTTCCTTTCCTTTAGCTCAGGACGCCTGTGATGGATGAAGAAAGAATGAGGCTAGATTGGGTGATTTGCCACAGTTGGGGTTACAGCTTTGAATTTCCTTTGGGTGTGCTGACACTTTTCGACAGGAAGGGAATCTGGACAGTGAAATACCTGTGACACTTATCCAAAGTGTCAATCTTGGAATAAATAGAGGAAGAAAACAGACGGGAAAATGGCTGTCCAAATGGACCTGCTGGTGGCGGAGGCAATGGCTGGGCTGACATCAGTATGTAAGTAATGGTTTGTGAAAAATACCGCCATCTACAGTTGGTTGCGTGGCACAGTGGCAGAACGTCGGTCTTTGGCCGGCGAACTTTTCCTGTGCTCGACCTGTTGTGGACGGGTGACCACTTATGTGGGTAAACCGTCCGCTGTAGGCGTC
>Ga0209363_1000938_pt1 | contig 12889 bp, 8 predicted proteins | sample WorMetexBAHAMAS3_FD_187385 | JGI IMG/M metagenome (GOLD analysis project Ga0209363, IMG submission 187385) | Marine gutless worms symbiont microbial communities from Max Planck institute for Marine Microbiology, Germany - Inanidrilus exumae... | ecosystem: Host-associated > Annelida > Digestive... | reverse complement strand
AGCTACTCGGTTTTGTTTTGTTTTTCTTTATTTTTTCCTTTTGTGCCGTGCGCTAGATTAAGCTGGCCATCTCGCCAGCTTTTGAGCGCACGTTAATCCACCGTATCGTATGGTATGGTATTGTATCGTAATTAAATACTTACTAGTAATGTTTATGAACGGTTTACACGTAAATGTAAGATACTATATTTGGCAGAAAACTTGCTCAGTCGCACAACGGCCTGCAATGTGCCCAGCCAATATTGGCGTCGCCAATTATGGAGCACTGGGGCACGTGCCCCCCTCGACTTACAACAATTTAATTTTTTCAGTGCACTTTGACCTATACAAAGTCTGACAGCGATTACATGTCGACAGTTGCCTCCTGTAAAAACCCAGTAACTTTTGCATGTGCCCCTCCTGGCACCAAATCCTGACGACTCCACTGCCAGCCAATCACGCGATGTTTGCGTGCAGTCGTGGGACACGCCTCTACCCAGCCTCCCGTATCCAACAGACCATATCGCAACACGCAAGGTGTGGATCGAATCGACCACAACGTAACACAGCCGCTCATTAACCAGCGACATATCCATCTGTGCCGTGCGATCGCACCGCACTAGTCCAATTCTCGTTGTGTCGGACGGCTAGCTGGCTGCTGATGCGACCGGCGGGGCGTGACGTCATCACGACCATGACGTAACGCGCCGGTCGCGTGCAGTGCGCGTGCGCGCAGCGGCCCGACACTCCAAGTCACGTGATACGTCCATCCCGGAATAGCAGCGACACTGGAATCGGTTTATTGTCGCCGAGATGATATGTGTACCGTGTACCTCGTCCAGCATGCAGCGGACGGTGTTGGAAACGTCGGACTGGCGGGATTACAGGGATTTATCACGGACGGGAGGAAATGACAGACACCATGACACGGCCAGCGGCGGAGATCTGGACGTGCGGTGCGGCACGCCGCGCGTCTATCAACTGTACAGAGATTTGCACGGTCAATTGCACACCACAAATCACCCAGAAGCATCAACAACAGTCGACCGTAGCAGCCGTGCAACGACATTAGCTTAACGTGGCATGATTTGTCTAACGGCGCCTAATGGTCTGTAGAGAGAAGACGCCGCACAAAACTAGCACAAAATAGCCTACTTTGCAACGAGGATGACGAACCCTCGCAGCTATAAAAGCAGTCACAATTTCGATGTGACAGTAGCAGCACTTTAATTGTGTAACATCAGTATATCTAATCAGCGTGTTAGTTACTGAATAGTTCTATACGAGCGCGGTTGGTTCGTGCGGCATTGATATAAAACTCAGGTGAATGACAGCACCCACATTTACCCGGCAGATGGCGCCAGAAACGCTGTTGTAAATCAGCAGCACGTAACAATAACAGATATACAGTCTCAAACTGCGCGCATACCATTTTTCCCGGCCCACAGATAAAGTAGTGACGCAACGGGTTGGTTGGGTGTCGGACGTGCACTCAAGAGGTCGCGGGTTCGACTAGCGCTAGAGACGACGGCTGCGTAGCAACTTTGGGCAAACGCACATCGCCAAGAAATAGAATGCAGAAATTACAATTGACGAACAAGTGTCCAAAGTGATTTGGCAAACGGCCGCATCGCCGACCCCAAACGGCATCTCGATCAGTTCACTCGTTTTTTGCACCGCTCACCTGTATGCCCAATACACACACATACACACAGACCACGCTACGTGCGACATCTGTAGCAATAGGTCGCATCTTATGCACTGAGTGCAGGCGATGCGGCCTAATAATACGACTACCTATGCAACCTATAGATAGTGCGAAGTGACGTCACAGTAATTTATGGTCACGATACGATCTCCATGTTGTAGGGCATGATGTCGTACTTTGCAAAGTTAAGTGGTGAAGATTTGTCACGTTATATAAATAAAGTTGAATCGGTCGGTTTAAGAATAGCTTAATGCTGGTGACTGCCAGCTCGGCGATCTGACTGTATAAGTGCTGCAAACTGTTTACATTTCCTTGCCCTGCATCATGGCGGTTAGAACAACAGGCATAAATGGGAATGACGAAATTCCGTCACGATCAACCTATGTATAGCTCAGTAGCTGGAATTTTAGTTATAACTATTAAAAAATAAAATGACCCGTATAAGATTTTAGACGTGAAGACTATTTTTCAGGATGACAGGTGACTGCGCCATTAATCCGGTGTCTCCAACTCCGTGTCCTGTCGCTTAGAGCTCGTAGTGCGAGCAGAAGCGATGCGGCAGAAGTGCGACTGTATCGTGTCTGTTTGTCGTACGGCTCAGCCTCGGCTCGACGATACGACAACAGTTGACAAGTCTGTTGTTTCAGCTGCAGTGGCGCCGCCCTAGTGCCGTCATCCGTCACCGTCGTGCTCAGTCGCCATCATCTCCGTCCTGGTGACGCAGCTATGACGTCACTCAGTGACGTCGACGGGCCCGGATGTTGGCCGATGCACGAAATGCAATTGATTATAATAATATTATTAATAACGACAGTAACAACAATAAGACTGATATGCACGGGCGACATTTCGGCGTCACTATACAAGGGTGCTGTCGAGACCTGCAGCGCTGAGGTCAGAGAAGTGAGCAGAATCGTGAAATAGTCTGTCCAGTAAAGCAGCGATGACTTCGCTACCGCCAGCAGAAACAGTGGAAAAATCTTTTCTGAGTACTAAAAATAGACGTTGTTCGTTTACGTTTGTTTTGCGAACTTGCGAAGATGACAAAACGTTTGGTTTTCGACGGTGAGAAAAATGGAAATAATGCATGCACTTCAAAGTTATTACATAGCATTCACACTGAGTTAAAAAAAAGTGTTGATTAGAGCTTAGTTATCTTCTCGTTTGCAGACATGTTTGTTTTTGTTTTGTTTACATCAATCACCGACGGAATGTCTATTTATAGAACTCTGCTGCTTTTGCTGTTTTCTGTCTGTGAGTAATCGCTGACTTCGCTGCTGACAACAAAAAATGCTGACAGTCTGGACATGCCCAAAGTTGTCGTACGTACGTACGTCGTCCGCTACTCGTAGCAGTTGTTAGGCCAGGCCTACATAATGTATGGCGACGGAAACGGATTATGGAATACGGAGACATCCATCCACACGGTATTCTTCCATGCTGCTGCCGCTGAGGCTGCTGCAGATGTTACTGGTTGTGTCGTGTGAACCGCGTCACGTGACATCGTCCACCATTACGACGGACCATCGCCGTCGCGCTGTGGCCACTGCCACGCGACCTAGCGCCGGCAGATTAACGGGCCAGTCAGGCGCCCGTACGTCCGTACGAGGAGGCGTACAACAAAGGACACACGTAGACAGCGATGAGACTCAAACAGTCCACCATGCACACATCACTGCCTTCAAATCTGCCGTAATAGACAACAGCTGGACGGCGTCTCATGATACAGCATGCCATGCAGCTAAACAGCATCGCTACGTAAATTGTTAAATGTTTCAACAGACTATGGTCAATGGCCTTGTTGAACAGCTTAATACTGACTGAGAGTTGGCTCGAAATTCATCTGAAAAGGATCCTGTGGCCACGATAGCATGCTAATTAAGTCACAACACAAACTAACTCTGACGTTCAGCTCTCGTTAAGCCTAGACAAGTTCAACTGCCTGCCTGCTGTACTAGCGGATCGAAGGTTGGTTGAAAAAAATTGTTGATGGGACGATTGGCGATAAATGGAAGTTTTTCGTTAATGGACCAGGAGTTGGCTTGAAATCATCTGAAAGGCGTCCGGTGGCCACGATACCACCCTAATTAAGTCACAAACTAGACTATAGCTAAGTTCAATTGCCTTGCTGTACTGTACACGTGGATGGAATGTTGCTTGATAAAAGTTTTAAGGGGACGGTTGGGACAGGATGGCATTTTTGCAGGGATGGATAAGAACAGAAGCAAAACTGGACAGAAACTGATGGAAATGGAAAGGAAACCGGCGGGAACTGGTGGAGATGGGTGCAGGTTCCTATAACGCTGGATACGCGGTGGATAGGAGTTCAGTGGGTCTCTTATCAATCGAGCGCTGCGCTGAATAATTGCGCTACCGGCCCGGGTGTCATTTGTCCCATAAACACATCAGCGGCGGTCATTTGATAGAGATTTACGCCACAGACCGGACGACTATTACGTCCAAGCGATGACGACGGACACGGCTAGCCACGGTCTGCACTGACGAGAAGCATCGTTGAATGCCGCTGCTGACCGCCGAGTCGCCACCGACTTAATCGGTCACCGATCGTCGGCGTCACGTGACCCGTCCGTCCGTCGGTCGGCCCGCCCGCCATTAAATGGCACGCGTTCCGATCGACGACTTCCGGTTTGGCCGTCGCGCGCTCGATTGTTTCTCGATTGTTTCCGGCGCCAATACCGGAAGTCGTAGAGCCATTATTTGCATCGAAATCTGGCGACTGCGCGATGTTTACCGCTACTGCAGTCCGAACTGCAGAATCGCTCAAGAATGAGCAATTTCTTGGTCGTAAATCCAGCGCTGTTACTGTTACAGTAGTGCCGTTATAACTGAAAAAAAACAAATTTTACGGGAGAAGTTGGCGTGACTTTAAAACTATATATATTTTTCAATTCTATCCATTTGAAGCGCATACAGTTGCACGCTCGAAACTGTTGTTTGATGAAGTTTGTCTGTTCATTTTCTATTATATCCTTATGTTGCACACAGTTAAATGAAACATTAGACGGTCTTCTTCCATATTTAAAAAAATACCTTACCTATTGCAAACTTTTTCAAGTGAGATTTTTGATTCTTTATTGTAGCATGTAATTGTGCGCGATTTCATACTTTTATAATTGTGAGCAACTAAATCGACATTAGTCGCAAAATGAACTACAACAGGAATCCACAATTTGCACGATTGGAACTATAATAAGCGTATACGAACATCTTTAATACAATGCGCGGTAAGGCGGCCGCATGCTTTAGTAGTGTACCGCAAGGATCTCGAGTTCGAATCCCACAGGTAGGCTTCTTTTTTTTATTTTGAATTACGTGTACGATATCGCTGTAAAAGGTTCACGTTCGCTATCCCTCATCTCCTGATGAGCGCTTGTGTTACTCCGTTGCTGCGTAAAATTGAGCGATAAATCAGCATTTATCGGCCAGAACGTGACTCACCCCGCCGTCGCTATGATGTTATGGCGATTGTCATGCGGTTATTGTGTAACAATATGCATCGCAAAAGCTTCACGAGCTGCGTGAAAACGAGATCGATCCATCGAGTTGCCGCTTCAATGCACGCTATGCGGCAGGCGACGCGGCTCGTCAGTCGGGACTTGGTCGTCGAACGAGGGTCAACAAGTCGTGCGCCGCGCTGATCGAGATATCGAACGTCACGGACCGGAAGTAGTGCGGCGATAGCAGGTTCATTGACAAGCAACAGGACCGCCAGCTCATGGCGCCGCCGACAGAACAATGCTACTGTCATCGCAATCTCGGCGCTCGACAGTCGGTCAATGAACGCGCACGTGACTGCGATTGTATCGCTGACAACATCCTCACGCCACTGCGTACGTCGCCATCAGTCACCGCCAATTTAGAGAACAGCGTCCAGCTTTGTACATCTTTTACATCGACAGAGGATCACAACTTTCACGCTCTGTTCACCACGCGCCAACACGATACGATACGATACGATACGATACGAATAAAAAATATTTCACGTGCGCGAAAACGTTCACGAGTTGCCAGCTTAGCATGTCGCACGAGACTGCAACAGCTGAAGTAACGAAAAAGAAGTAAGAATAAAAACCGATTACATCCAATCCGAGTCGTAGATTGTAAAGGCAGTGTATATATCAATCAATCAATCAATCACCAATCAGTTTATTTGTTCATAAAAGCGGAACAAAAATAACTGTGAAACACGAGTGCTAAGAGCAAGACGTACATGTACAAGTCTCGTTAGCAGCACTCTCAGTCGCCTCTGAAAAATGTTCATGAACAAGCTATGTACATGCACGACGCACACAAAATAAAACCCCAAACTAAGATTAAAGACTAGAAACTAGAAACATTAAAGTGTGAAGGATTTGTGATGCGCGAAAAAGCACGTGCTTCAACGAACTGAATGCGTGAAAACTTGAGGAAGTTCCTGTATGGTGGGTGTGCCATACGTGTTTGTATTTAGTGTCGAGGACGGTCGATTTTACATTAAACTGTTACGACAAATAATGAGAAAGGCATAGTTAGACGCAACTGGCCTATCCTCTTGTTCTTGTGTCGCATTAATGACAAGTCTGCAATCGTAGACAGCAGCTTCGCCCCCGGTGCCGCCACCTGGCGAACTGGACGAAACCGCGTAGTGTTTGATTCTGCTCCATTCGATCCATCATGTAAAAACATGTCGTCATCCACAAACCGGAAGTACATTACGTATTTCATTGTCGTCAGAGGAGGACCAAGTCGCGGTCACAGTTAACACGCACAAAACATTTCTTCAAGTTCGGACATGTGGCTTTTGAGATATGAGCAGACAGACAGACAAACAGACAGACACAGACATACAGACACGTTGATCGCAATTATTGTTCTTCGCACCCCTAACGGGGGCAAAGTACAAATCTCGATTTTGCGTACAACTAATCCTTATAAACAACATCAGTAGCTTGTTTAATATGTATGATATCAATATTATTATTGGCTCGCCTAATGGGCCAGTGTGGTTTCTCTCGCTGGCGTCTGTCGTCGTCGTCTGTCGGGGTCTGTAACACTCCATGGCGGGCCTGCAGGCGGCTTCAGCCGTGCAGGCCATGCGATGACGTCATGCCGATTCCAGTCTAATTATAGCTCCACGGTAACACTGCACGGCGGGCCAGTACGGTTACATCTCGTTAGGGCGACACATTGTTATATCAAATGTCACCGTACATGTATATGTTTTGTCGAATGTGAATAACATCTGCGTTTCATCTTGTGGCAAATGCAGCGACGACTGTTATGAAGTGATGTATAGGTCTATACACTGTGTGTGTAAAGATGAGCAGGCGGTTATGACTCGGGTGGTTTAATGCAACGACATCGCGTGATGGCGCTTTACGACTCGCCACGACAGAACGATATCTCCAAGTACGTCGTACAATCTCGACAGCGAACACGCACGACGGCGAAATTTCCTGCCATGAAACATTCAACCGCGTGACGACGACGACGACGACGACGACGACGACGACGGTGGCGGTTGATGCTAATTCAAGGCCGGGTCCCGCGGCCATCACGCCCGCCCGCCCGTCCGCATCGGTAAAGTCGTCGGCGTCAGCGGTAATAACGGACCACGGCTGCGTCGGCTACTCTGCGCCGCCGCTGCTGCTGCTGCAACCCTCCGGTGGTTTCAACGATGCCGTGTCGTCTCCGCGGTCCATTAGTGACGCGGTCCGGCGTTGCCATGACGACAGAGTGGTGACGTACATTAGTGCAGGAAACTGCGGCGTCAATGCGACTGGCGCGCTCCATGGTCGATATTTTAATGGACTCGTCGTCGTCGACGTCGCCACTCGCTAGATGGCGCCAGTAAACAGTCGCGCCGATCTGATCTGATCAGATAGGCGTTGTGTGATGATCACGTGTGATCGCAAAACTGCGAATGAACATTTTAGTCCGTCCCGGCGACAGTAGGCCTACACGTGGCACTGGATTGGATTTGATTTTGACGATATACGCGAATGCGGATACAATACAACGTAGCCGAACCGCTTGAAAGTTTGTTGGCATGATGGAATACTAATAATGTTTAGCTTCTACTGTTGATAACTTGGTTCTTAGATAGTTCTTACCGCGCGACGCTATGATAGCGCGGTATATGCTGTCATCGTGTGTCCGTCCGTCCGTCTGCCCGTCCGTCTCTCTGTCACAAGTCGGAGTTCTATGAAAGTGGTCAAACCTACGATCACGCAGACAACGCCATACGATAGCCAATGGATTCTAGTTTACTGATGCCAAAGATCTCGGCAAAATTCCAACGGGGTCACCCCCAACGGAAGCGCTAAGGTGGGGTAGGTTACAATCGACAACTTTCGACCAATATCTCGCTATATCTCAGAAACGGTGCAAGATAGAGATATAGTTACTACAGAATGTTAATAGGAACTCGTATGCGTTCTATCGAATGGAGCTATTTTCGGTGACCTTGGGTGACCAATAACTACCCTAAACCACCCCATTTTCCACATTTTGTATCCCTTTTCATATCTTCGTAGTAGGTGAAGATAGAAGCTTCCTATTTGGTAGGCAGTTTGGTCGTAGCAAGTGCTAGCCATGGATGACAAATCATCTCTAAAAAGGGCGTGGTCAAGTCACGTAAACCATTTAAATTTTGGTGGGCACCAACCATATCTCTGGAACGGCTGAAGCTAGAGTGATCAAAATATTATTGTGTACACAGATAAGCTATATAAAGTCCCAGTATATGGAGGACAAATCACCTTTAAAAAAGGCGTGATCAGGGTCACGTGACGCATTAAAAATTTTGCTGCCCCAATGATATCCCTGGATTGGCTAGCTAGAGTCGTCAAATTTTGTACACAGGTATAGACTGTATCATATTCCAGCCTAAGGATGACAAGCCACCCCTAAAGGGGCGTGGTCACTGTCACGTGACACTACGCCCGCAATCATATCCGGAACAGCTGAAGCGACAGTCGCCAAATTCTGTATGCAGGTAGAATATATCAAGTGCTTGGCTTTCGATGAAAGACTACTCCCTAATGGGCATGGTCAGGGTCACATGACCCGTTTTTAATTTTGCCCAATCGTATCTTTGGAGTTGGTGAAGCTAGGCACTTCAAATTTTGTGTGCTGATTGATACATAGGAGTAATAGTGCTGCGTGCACGCATCATATATTACCCCCGAAAGGAATGTGGGATGTGTCACGTGACCTCCTTAAATTTTGGGAAACAAGTGATAATATCTCGTAAACTGTGCAAGATAGAGACGTAGTTGCAATGGAACACTAATAGGCAGTCGTATGTGGTCTATTGAATGGCACCATTGCCAATGCCATTGAATGACCTTGAAGGTCACTTTGCTGTTTAAAACCTTCTAACTCCCATACCTCGTGAAATATAGCATGAATTTACTAATATAGCGCGTCACGCGGTCCCTCTGCAGTAGCAGAGCTCCTTGTTTACTATGGAACGGAGAATTAAGATGTTGAGCTTATCCATAGCATAGACTGACTGATAAGATGGAGCATATACCGGGGTATTCCATCACTTGAATGATATTTTCTTGTTAAGTTTACGTAACCGTGACCTTTCATCATTTTATTTATCATATTTTATTTTATACGACGTAAAGATAAGGTTTGAAGTTCCTACGTAATCGAGTTTTAGTAAATTTAATTTACATTACACTTACATACCAGATGTCACGTATATGCAATGCAATGTAAATACAGCAAGGTGTCGCCCTAACGGGAAGTAACACGACTGGCCCGCCGCGTGCTGCCTCTGGTGAGTTACGTTGCACATGCGAGTGTTACAGACGACAGACGACGACGACAGACGCCAGCGACCGTTACTAGTCTGACCCCCTACACTATGTCTAGGCGGGTCAGTATTAACGTATGGCCGGCGCTGTCAGGGTTAAAGGTGTTGTGACTGTTGTCAAAAACAGGAAACTGAAGACGTATTAATATAGCATTTGCTTACCGAAGCTCTACATGACTTTGCTTTTGAGTTATAAATCCAGACAGGAAAATCAAGGACAGGTGGACATACGAACAGGCAACGAGATGGAATAATACAGACTGGGAGTATCCATGAATCCCGTATGAATACTAAGGAGATAATTTTTTTACAAGGAACTGGTTTTAAATAAGAAGTTACGCTGCATGATGTTGATGCCTGGCACAAAGAGCACGAATTATGTTGCAATTTTCTAATTTGTTTGTCCATTTTTCGGCATTGGTATTGTCTAAAATACGCCTTCAAAGTAGTTACCAGCTTTTTATCAATACGATTTAATTAGTTTTGAAAAATAGCAATAAATTCCGTTATTTTATGCAGAAATATTAAACCAAATGATTGCATATTGTCTGAATGAAAATTGTTTTACTGACAACTGTAAAAAAGTGCGATTTGCAAGAAAAGTGATGTCGTAATGTTGATATCGAGCTTTCGCTAGCATCCGATTTCGTTTCGACACTGTCAGTGACAGCGACCGACAAAGAGATCTAACAGGAAGACGCGCATCTCGTGCCGTGGTAAGGAGCCGACGACTGACAAACGCTGTCGCAAGGAGCTGTGCAGACCGCGGCAGCTCAACGGCGACGGTTTAATCTGACAGACGCATGCTGCGGCTGACTATCTCCTGGTTTATCCGAACATCGCCGACGGCTACACACCGGTCGCCCGCCCGAGCACTTGTGGAGTTCGGGAAACGAGCCGCCGATAAGCCGACACTTGGCCGTCAGCCGGGCCGGCGGACCGTGCCATGTCCAGATTACACGGCCCCCAACTCAACGTCAACGTCTCGTTGAGGTGATGCGCCGGGACTCGTCTTAACACGTTTTTGCCAAGAGTTCCAAAATGGGGACAGTGAGTACTGAGTAGGGGATTCGATGTCAGGCTGGCTAACCGACCATTTTAGTCTTTGACTTTCGGGCACGCTGAGAGCCAGAATGCCCAAAAGTCGTAAACTAAAAATGGTCGGTTAACCAGCCTGGCATTGAATCCCTGAATTAGTGTAGCTACTCTGGGAACACTGAACTAAAATGGGTTAATTAATGTCCGAAATATGCCGCAGTGGCGATCAGTCTGGAGACGGTGACGTGCTCGCTAGTCCTTGAAGTAGATGGGACGCGCGGGAACGCAATTCCTGGGTCACAGAAGTGCCGGCGACTGTTGCGTATAGCTCCACACAGCCAAATTTATGCATGAAGACACGCGCCCAAACGTGCGTGCCTCCAAAAGTTCTGCTGGGTGGGACCCCAGTGGCTACTTACTTGATGCAATGCTATCATTATGGCCAGTATGGTCAACGACCCACGAGTTACCGATTCTTTCTTAGCAAACGGTCACATTAAAAGAATTTTTGGCTTTACCCGACACTGGGCAATCGTACTTCTATTTTTCCGAAACTGGTCCCCTGTACTGTACCGCACACTGCACACGAGAGGTGGTACTCGACGCCCGCAGCGTCGTACAATCGACATGCCGCCTGGCGGCCACGGCTTGCACTAGCGCGTCGAGTCGTCGGAACCGGAAACAGCCGTCGGTTGCGCATGTCCAACTGACACTACGCGTCTGCCGGACGTCATGGTGAAAACTATCCGTCGTGCGTTCAAAGATCACGCGTCATTATTTCAACAATCACATCGCGGCGCAGTTGTATAGAAGTTGAGAAATGTCGGACACCACCACCTCTGTTTACGGTCATTCTGACTATGGTGATTTTCATATCATTAACAACAAAATGCAGTCGGAAACGGCAGACTTCGCCCCCGGTGCCGCCACGGTGGCGAACTAGACCAAACAACGTTGTGTGATGTCGTACTGCTGCCTGCTGGAGAAATGGATGAAATATATGCGTCTTTGATTCTGTGATTCTGGCCCATTCGCTCTATTATGTGAAAACATGACGTCATCCACAAAAACCGAAGTATTTAACATATTGCATGACCGTCAGGTAACATGTACCGAAAATGTGGTGAAATTTTGACGTGTGGTTTTCGAGATATGCAAGCGGACAGACAAACAGACAAACAGACAGACACGCTGGTCGCAATACTTTGCAGCCGTACCGGAAGCGAAGTAAAAATTCGACTATTTAAACTACTGAATGCCGTTGTGTCGCCTCGTTAATGACTACTTTAGTGGTCCAAATAGAGCAATGGGTCCCGTGTGTGCATCATTGCATGCAAGTCCAGGCAATAACTTCTGAACTAAATGACCTCTGACTTGCTCGAAGGTCAAACTACAGGGTTACAGGATGAAGAATGTTCTTTTTTTGGCTAAACGTGACGTATTTTTGGTTGTTTGCCGAGTTCTTTGTGTTAAAGTGTTCGGTACGACCTCAGGTGACGGCTTTTTATTTTAAGTACAAAATATACACTTAAATAATTCTTAACGAGTAATTAATTTTTGCGAAATTATCATTGTCGTCATTTAATTACCTCAAAAGATGCAGCAAAAATAACAGCATTCAAGCAACACAAGAACGAGACATACACGGTGCGCCAATAAACACAATCCCTGAGGAAAAATTCTATATCTCCACTACTATAGCAGATTTTAAAACTAAATTTAAAGTTTTACAGAAAAGGATTTAGGAGACATATTTAGCTAATTTCCTTGCAGTATTTGGTTTGATTTAAAAATTACACTATTTTAAACACTAAAGTATGTTTTTATAAGTGAACAAGTAGGGTACAATTTTATTGGCATTTGTTAATGTTTTATGATAGATAAAGTGAGTAATGAATACAAAATGCATATTCCTACGCGTTGCGAACAAGGATTTGGGGCTAAAGCGATAAGAGCATGTTATCGTAATAAAAACTGGAGCTTGAGATACTCTGCAGACGATTTGTCGTCAGGTCGATGAGACAGGTTCAACTGTGAGGTGTCGTGCAGGTAGCGGTAGGCCGAAGTCTGTGTTGCTGCAGCTGGTGAACATTTTGAACACTCTGTTTACATACTGAGTAAGGCAGCTGACATACATCACTGGAAACGTTCCAACTGTTGACGAAAAGCTGCACAAAGTCTGGGGCCCGATTCACAAAAAATCTTACGAAAAACTTAGGAAAAACGTAGGATAAAGTGTGACTTAGGAAAATCTTAAGATAAACTTAAGATGAACTGACGAAAAACTTAAGATCACCTTAATAAGAAAATGCAATTTCTCAAAAATGACTTAACAT
>Ga0209363_1000937_pt1 | contig 12895 bp, 7 predicted proteins | sample WorMetexBAHAMAS3_FD_187385 | JGI IMG/M metagenome (GOLD analysis project Ga0209363, IMG submission 187385) | Marine gutless worms symbiont microbial communities from Max Planck institute for Marine Microbiology, Germany - Inanidrilus exumae... | ecosystem: Host-associated > Annelida > Digestive... | reverse complement strand
ACCATTTCCGGCTTTACTTCGCTCAACGGCTTGATTTGTTTACATAGTGTGTTAGACAAAGCCGGCTCTCAGTCGGTTTTCAAACGCACTTAAAATCCTCGCATTTTCATTCATTCATTCATTCATTCATATTATATATGTCAGGTAGGCCTCAGCTACTATAGGCTTAAGTTAGTTTTAAAAAACAGGCCTTCGCCGTGTTGTAATTGTAGTAATTCGTATTTCGTAAGTAATTACCAGATACTGGTGATTGATAAGTGACTAACAACATATTTTTATTGCTGATCCTGACGTACTTGAATGCAGCAGTCGAATTATAAGAAACTTTTAAGGGGCCTAATTATAGAGCGCTGAAAGCCACCAGCATAGATCGTTTTATGTGTAGTTTAAAACGCGACTGCAGCTATAGTATCGTTGTACAGATGGCGCGGTAGCATCTACAAACTGCTGTGGAAGGATTTCCTGCTGTTTGTGTGCCTCTACTACGCCTTCACCGTCATCTACCATGTTGTTCTCAGCGAGAAACAACGCAGGTTCTTCTATTCATGATTGATAGTCACTTGAGGGTCATCAATGTTGCTTGAGGTGCACTACAAAAGTCAAATAGATCTATATTCTCGTGGTCATCCAGCAAACTCTTCTTCTTTATCGCTGCGAGGAACCACAACAGTCCCGCACTAATAGCTTCCGTCCGCGCGATTTCCGCAGTTTTTGTCATCCCTGTCTGTGAGCGTATAGTTAGCCGTGGAGGTCCAAGCCCCCACGCCGTGCGATCAACAAGAGTGACTGTGAGATTTTCAAAAGTGCGATGAAAAGTTATGAGGTTGGGGGTATCCGCGATTGCTGTGGTTTCGTGCCTAGGTCTTGGCGAAAAAGTAGGCCTAGTCCCCCAGGCCCGCTGAATTTGGACTCCGTAGAGAAAAATTCCCCATAGCTGCACCCGCTGTGCAGGAGGACTCTAGTTTGAGGTTGGTCGATGAACTGGATGCAGGACGTTTGCGGTCATCGCCGACTATTGCGACAGTCGCTGCAACATGATTCCAGTCGGGTTCGTGCTGGCGTTCTACGTGGCGCAAGTGGTCGATCGGTTCTGGGAGCAGTTAGACGCTCTGCCGTGGACGATGCGTCTAGCGACTCTGTTGACCGGCAGCCTTCACGGCGAAGACGACGTGCCTCGCATGACCAGACGCACCGTCATGCGCTACGCCGTGCTCTGCTACACTGTCACCATGACGTCCATCGCACCGTCCGCCAAGAAACGATTTCCGACGACGCAGCATCTTGTCAACGCCGGTCAGCAAGCTCCGCTAAATTTCTCTCGACCGTTTAATGGCAGCGTAAATTGCTCATCGAATTGGTACTGATACTGGAAGTCCAGGTCGACTCAGCCTTCTACCCTCCGAGGGACGGTAAAATGAGTACCAGTCAAAGGGCGGTGATGCTCTGCGGCTGGGAAGGTAACCTGCCTGGCGGAAAGTAATGGCAGCATACTGCTGGGTGGATGACTAACCTGCGGGCTGACTGCCTGTAGGCTAAACCGGGATCAGCTCCGGGCGCAACGCTCGGTAACGAGTATGGGAAGCCTTTACCTTTTTTACTGGAAGTGTGTACGTGTGTGTGTCACACTGTATCTGAGGCGCACGCACGGTGTTTTGCGGCTGCTGGACCATGTTTGTGGAACATGCTGCCAATCCATTTACGGCTGTGTGACAGTCTTGAACAGTTTAAACGGTTGCTCAAGACCCATCTGTTTAATGCTTGAGACCGCGGCGCTTTGTGACGCTTTAGTTAGGAGCGCCGTGTACAAATAATCTTACTTTCTTACTTACTTACTTACGCACGGGCGGTGCACTGCAGGTCTAATGACGCCGTCTGAGCTGGCGATGTACGACAGCTACGCCACGTCCGGTAACAAGTACTTCGTGCCTGCTGTCTGGGCGGCGTCGCTTGTGTACCGCGCCAGGCGAGATGGACGAGTCAAGTTCGACATCGCCTGTAACCATATCATCAAGGTACACACACGTACGGTGACTGTCAACAATACACTTCTGAGAACTAGGCTATTGTCAGTATTTCCCATTTTGGGGGCCGATGCCAAAGTAAGTAAGTAAAATGTTTATAAAACGCGATAATCATTTAAATGTAAATGAATCAGATGGGGAGGCACGCAGCCAATAGGATCTGTTAAAAGCAGATCGAAACAAGTGTGTTTGTTGGAGATGCTGTCGGGCATGGTTTAAGACAAGCGAATGGAGGAAGGGAATTGATCAAGTCGACAGAGTTGCATCGTTATTACTTTGACATAAAACATATTGCACGTTACCACATGGTATGCTACGTTGTGTAACAACAATAACAAGGTGTCGCCCTAACGGGACGTAACACGACTGGCCCGCCGTGGTGTCGGCCGCCCGACCGCCCGCGTGCCCGGCCTGCCCGCCGGAAGTGTTACAGACGACGACGACAAACGCCGGCGAGCAAAACAATACTGGCCTATTAGGCGGGCCAGTAATAATAGGCAAGCATTTGTATAAATTGTGTGAAATGTGTTGTTTGTTGTGGCAAGGAAATCGCGGCGTTTCGTCGTCAGTGTGAACGACTGCTGTGCTTTGACTGGGTCCAAGTGCCGCTCGTTTATACTCAGGTCAGGACCAGGTTCTACTCATCCCGTACCACACAGATAGAATAGATGACTGACGTGCATGTTTGTGTATCGAATGAACAGCAAAGCTGCAGTGAAGAATTAACTTGTAGCCTGTATAGGATGGCAATTGAAGTAGACCTATAGGCTATTACGTACTCGACATAGCAGACAGTCTGCAGTGGGTTTCAAAGGCGTGAAAAGAAGAAGTTATGGACAGTAGCATCAACGCATCCCCAATATAGGGGGACATTCCATGTAAGCCCTCCTCGAGGGGACCCGGGGGAGAGCATCCTTTCCAGTCTCCGTGGTGTTGATGTTGAGGCCTTTGGGTACAGACCGGAACACGTCACATTGACAGAATGCGTGGCAGCAGACCTTCAGCCAGTTGAAGTTTTGCCAGTATATGCCTAACGAACTGCTAGGATACAAGAACGGTTAAAGCAATCGTTATTTGAACAGGACAGTAAGTGAAAAGGCCTTATTCAAAGTCACATTGACCACGTAGCGACATTTTTAGCCAACTGCAGTTGGCTATTGCTTATTAGTTGACATCTCGTATGCTTTTCAGCAACAGTTGTCCATCCCAGCAGGTGCTGAGCTATAATGTCAGCATGCATGGCATCGCGATGCCAAAGGGCGATGCCAAAGGGATTATATTTTACCGTTGTGGTTTTTTTATTTTTTATTTCTTTTTTTCGACGCCTAATCTCTGACGTCACTGAATGGATCTCAACCAAACTTGGATACATATTGACTTATGACTGTTAGGCCCATTTGAGAACTTTGGCCCAAACTCCCCGGGCATTTACCCCCACGGGTTAGGGGCAAAAAACCCGCTTTTTAAGACCGACTTTGAACTTTGACCGAACATATCTCTGCAATGGAACATGATATCAACAAACAGAAAGAAACTTGTCAATCTACAGGGACACCCTTACACATGCCACCCAAACTTGAACTTTGGTCCAGAAACGGCTGAGAAGGGTTGGCGAGTTATTGCCCACCCCCTAAATTTTCGCATAGGTTGACACTGCCAGCCTATAGCATGGGCGTTATACAACAGACAGCAAGCATACTTTGGCACGTGTTATGTACTGGCACCAGCTTACAGTCCAGAACAACAGAACGCCGGGCGGGCTCAAGCTGCGCTTTGCCATGCATCTAGTTTTTTCTCACGTGACCTTGAATTTTGACCTCTGACAGACAAAAGACCTTGAGCTTTGAACTTGACCTAGATAGCGTCAAAATGAACCAGCGTGCCAAACATCTAGGTCAAAGGTGATTTAGTTCAAAAGTTATATTGCTCGGCAGTCTGCCAGTTGCTGCACTTGGACCAGTGGTCTATATGCACTAGTGAACCGTGAGTACAGCGGATACATGTTTAGGTGGTGACGCTGGCGGTGTATTTCTACTTCCTGTGCACGCTGATTGGTCGACAGTACCTCGGTGACCTAGAAATGCGCGGCGACCTCTACGTACCGGTGTTCACGTTCCTACAGTACCTCTTCTACATGGGCTGGCTCAAGGTCGCGTCATTTATTCACGACTGTGCACTGGCTATGTACGACATTATTGAGAAGCGGCATGATTAGGGGGCTCGGGATCAAAACCCCAGTGGGGTGGGGTCCATCCACAGACGCCAGACCGCTGTTTGCGCCTAACTGCCAGGTCTGGGCGGAGCTCCCATAGCAGATAAACAATTTTGTTCTGATCTTGTAGTCAGCGTTACCTCCAATTTTGCACGTATTTTCTATAAACTTCATGCATTTTGGCCTGGTCGACCACAAAGCCCGCACACGAAGGGAGAGCAACCGCCCGGTGTCTAGCGGGAACCCCTGAGAGAGTATAGGGACGGGTGATTTCTGCAGGCTTCTAATGTCGACCGGATGTGCATTGCAGCAGTTCAGCAGCAGTCAGCTGATTGACGGATGTGTCTGGCTGTGTAGGTGGCGGAAGAGTTGTTGAACCCATTCGGCGAAGACGACGACAACTTTGAAATAAATTCTCTCATTGACAGCCTGCTTAAGGTGCTGCCTCTCTGTGCGTCTCTGCCTATGTCTGTCTATCTGTCTGTCTTGCCAAGTGGATACGTGTCAGTGGATGCGTGCGTTGGTGCAACGAATCCAGATCGTTACATTCAGTTGATTGTAATTTTCAGTAGCGTATTTTACAACAGCAGGACCTATACTCTCTGTGAAGTTCAAATGTCTGTTCAGACTGTTCACCCTTGTCTGTCCACATAACGACTTTTGAGTATGAAACCTCCAACTGCTCAGATAATGAATTAGGACTTTTCCAGCACGTTACCGTGTGTCAGTAGCGATGCGTCATGTTCTACACTGGCTGAGTTTTTCCACAACGCGTGACATTCAAGCTGTGCCTACTGACTTACAAGTGCCTCCACGGTATGGCACCTGAATCTCTCGCGATGCTGCATTCCACTTGATGCCGTCCCTGGACGATCTCAGCTCCGCTCCGCCGACGAAGGACACGTGCTGGTGCCCAGAACATCTACATCAACACTAGGTCTGCGCGCCTTCTACTCGTCTGGCCCAGCATCTTGGAACTCTCTACCGACGGCACTTCGACACCCGGACTTGACTCTCGGCGTCTTCAAGCGGCAGTTGAAGACAGTTTTATTTACGTTGATGTATGACTCTGGATTTCTTCACCACGCGCGCCTATGTGACGTAACTGTGCGTGTTGAAATGTCTGTTTACTTACTTACCAAACTGTCTGTAGTGAAGTGTATACTGGCTCGGCAGACGGCGTACATGATTGTCGACGAGGCTCACGCCGTGCTGCCGGAGGTGGCACGTGACCAGTACTGGGACGAGCTACAAGTCCAGCTGCCCTACACACTGGCCACCCAGCAGACACGCCGAGACGACTACACGGCCACGGCAGACAACATCGAGTCAGTCTTGCATCAGCATCAGCACAACTACATTACGACTAGCGTCAGTTGATAGAATAGTCCTGCCATGGCTGTAGAGGGCAGCATGGGAATTCCTACCGCTCTCGTGGGTTCCCCCATGGGAATGGGAATGTACTGTACCTTCACGCTGGAATGTTAATCTATTGGGAATTAGGAATGGTACTGTCCCAAACGTTACCGATTTAACAGTGTTAGTCCATGTGAGTTAATTTATTGCAAATATTTAGGCTGCTTTTAGCTTGTTTGTATTTGGGCTGCGAATAAGCCTTGAATTAACTAAGAAATGTAATTACCTGGTGGTAGTCATAGGAATATTAACTACAGTTGCACTCACCTCTACCTGGCTGGTACCCTGCAAACACCAATGTGATTTGGGATGACTCTCGTTACTCAACGTAATCGGCATTGGCACCACTTGACAGACTGCATTCGAGTTCCATATTAACTATATGTACTGCACCGTTTCTTACATATAGCGTGATATAGATTAAAAATCGCCCCAATTTTCAACCCATCTCACATGTATTGGGCGCCCCCTTAGAGTAACCCCATTGAGATTTCGTCAAGATTTTTGGCTTCAGAAACCTATATAGAGTCCCTAGCCAAGTGTTCGGCGTTGTTTGCGTGATCCTATGTTTAGCCAGACAGACCCGGACCACAGTGTATGTGTATACTGGCTACTGGCTAGCATAGCATCGTGCGGTAAAAACTAGTCTGTCATGTAGATGAACTGAGGTGATGTGAACAAAGAACAAACTTAAGACGTTTTATTTACCGGTACTAGGCCTATATTTCTCAATATTTCTGGACAGTAGGCTTTTAGTTGTTCTTTGTATTTTATTTTAATGCATGCCTGTATTAATTGTTGCTGCTGCTGTCAGGATGGACTGATGTGACGTGTGTATAGAGTACCGGAGTCAAAGCAGGCGTTTGTCAGCATGACCGCAGTCCGAAGCAGCATGGCGTAAGTCATCATCACTGCATGTCACTGGCCATTAGACACTCCCACTTGACCGCCACATTCACTAACATGCGTGAAACTCTGTAAAACCGGATCGACAATGTCGAATGTCGGCTTGTCTGGGTCCTCTGGGACTGCTTAACACGGAAAGTCTTTCCAGTGTCATGGACGCCACTGCATCTAGGACTCTGGAACAAAACGATACCATCCCTTCAATATTAATTTTGGCTTATTAGTTTTACATTATCGGCAATTTTTTAAACTGTAATTTCTATACGTGCGCAGTTGTTTTGTACATTTTCTGCACATTTATTCTACTGTGTATGTATGTAACCTAAGCTATCGACTGTAAGGATGCAAATAGCCTACTACAACTGCTACTACCTGGGTGCACTGGCAGTGATGCTGCTGATGCTGTGTAGCAGCATGTCTGACACAGCCGCATCCGAGCATGACGTCAACGACAGTCAGTCGCCAGAGGTCATCCAACATCAGCATCACTCCAGTATCAACGACGGACACGTACCATGACACCACCACCATCAGCAACCAGCATAATGTCACCAATGATGGAGACGATGATACAGTACTCTCTGTAGTCGCCTACAGTTCTAACTGCACTTCAGACTCTCTTCAGTACTAAATTTAACATTTTTCAACTGTTAGAATTCCGACTGTTTAAGCCGTTTGAATTCCAATTCATGAAATGTATGTGCGACTTTGAAGGGAATAACATTTGAAATACCCAACAACTTAGTTAACAGACTCTTTTTAATTTCATTCACTATAATGTCATTTCAGTCGTTCAAGACTTTTATGGTATCCATATTTTGCCAACAGTCGCACTAATTACCATTATTGTTGTAAGAATTTTCTTGGTTGGCTTCACACAGTATGCTAACACATACTTATCAGAGGCCTGATTTACAAAAAAATCTTAGAACAAAATGTGTGACTTAGGAAAATCGTAAGAAAAACTTAGGATGAACTTACACAAAACTTCAGATCAACTTAATAAGAAAAATGCAATTTCTCAAAAATAACTTAACATTTCTTCACAGAATTGTCTGCATGTATATAGGAAGAACTTAAGTAAGTCTTAAGATTGCTTTAGTAAATTACATGTAAAAATCTATGAAAATCTTAACTTTATAACTTAGGATAAAACTGAGGTGAACTCAAGAGATAACTTATGCTAAACTTTGGATTTTTCCTATTATTTTTTTTGTAAATCGGGCCCCTGTGTAGTTGCCAGGGTACTCCATCGTATAAAAAAAAAAAACAGAAAAACTAGTGTGTACACTGTTATAACTAAAACCTTTATTCACTAGGAAATACAGTTATATTTGACAATACAGCCAATGGCTGAGTAATAATTTACTTAAAACAATAATGTCAGCTTTGTGCATATTTTGAGGATACACACATATAAAAGCACATATAGACCGCCCGACAAACAGACAGACGGAGACATGCCGTGATTAGCAGTGAGCAGCTAAAAATAACGTTTTCAGTCACTCACTCTGCCACATAATTGACTGCATAAATGTACCATAACGTCCTACTTGAAATAACTCAACTGTCTGTCTGTCTCCTTGCCTATCTGACTGCATGACTGTTTGTATCTGTCTGTCACACTGCCTGTCATGACTGCAGTAATACACATGCATCAGTATTAGCATGAAGATTCACCCACATAATCCCCGACAGACACAGATGACCATGACCTGACAAATGACAGTTAATACACTAATACTAATGATGATGATAGATGAGGCATGATGGTGATGATATGATGGCAACGAAGGTGATTCGGATGATGGACAGTCAGAGATGGAGTCACGGGCAATAAAATCATGTTGGACAACAGCCACCACCATGCAGCAGACACAGCTGCAGCAACAGCAGCAGCAGTAGTAGTAGTAGTAGTAGTAGTAGTAGTAGGAGGAGGATGAGGATGATGATGGGGCTGCATCAGTTGCAGTGGTCGTAGTGGCAGTGCTAGCAGTCTAAAACCGATTGAGTCTCTTGTGCCATCCATCAAGGTCAACCGGCACAAACTCTAAACACACACACACACACACACACAGTCAAGTAAATGTAGTTGATATACAGTAGAGCCAGCCACACAGCAAACTATGTGGCCACCCTGAAAACACTGTGAAACTCCCCGACATTGCCCAACGGTTTGCGGTAGCCTACCCGTGCTGGGGTTACTTACATCATGTACACATCACTGTCGTTGCTACTAGCACACTACAAATGTCGGTGTGTATTCTACCGAAATGTTCATGACGTTTCTAGAAGCAGAGAAATTCTTTAAAAAGTGGTCTGCAACAGGACTGTGGAGCACCAAATGTGGCTGTCTCACAATGGCTTGCCATGATGACAGTACTGTGAGCATTATCATGGTATTATTAATATTATTATTATAACCATTTCTGACCCCGTTACTCAATTCCGGGAATAAAAAATTGTGCTAAGCACAGAAAAAAACAAGCTGGAATGGTCACTACTCCTTCTCTGTAACAAAACTGTGTGATGTAGTAGAATAGCATTGAAATGCTGAATAAGAATGGAGTCTACAGTTACATACATACCTGATAAAGTAGTACGCATTGGCTTCTCCTTTTCCCGATACCAGTCAGGGCCACCAATTCCTGAATCAGACAACACAGGTTGTGATATTACGTTTTGTTTCAGCTGCTGCATGACACCAGCTTGCTTACATGTTACAACAAAGTTACAACTGAAAACACAAGCACATGCGAATCAATTCAGTCTCTTCATGCAGGCAAGCATGGCTTCTCATGCTGAAAAAAGGTTGTCATCAACTTTAGTATCTTTATTCACATTTTCTGATACGTGCTAGACACAAGACAATGTCTTCCTCAACGCCAGTGTACTTGAGCGACCTGATCCAGACGGCTGTTCCAGTTCGTCCTCTGTGGTCATCCGACGCCGCGCTGTTGACTGTCCCAAAAACGTGAAGCGAGCGTACTCGCTGGGCATTTTTGGTCGCGGCCCTGCGCACCTGGAACTCGCTACCATCTGACATTAGATCCTGCCATACTTTGGACACTTTCAAACGACACCTCAAGACCCACTTGTTTAGACAGTCTTAACCTGATGCCACCAGCGCCTCTGTATCTTCAGACTTTACGGCGCTATGCAAATGCTATTTTATTATTATTATTATTTTGCTAATTCGTAATCATCAAAATAGTAATAGACAAAACATATTCATATACAGTATATTCGTACTACTAATACTACCACTTCCATTCAAGAGCTGTTTTACCACATTAACTAATACATTCGCTGCTGCAACAATTGTAAAGACGGCGATGTGGTCTTTTGCCAAATTACTTTGGGCATTTGTTTCATAATACTTATCACGTGTTATCTTTTATTTATGCCACACAATATCTGACTACTGTCCAATGAGACACTAAATACTACTCACTCACTTGCTGTAGACAGAACTGTTACAGTTGTTAACAGATGTTATATCGACGTCGCTAAACGAAGTACCTGCTTCGGCTGAGGGTAAAGGCGGGATTCACACCACTGTCGGGTGGCAGATAACACTGTGATCCCATATGGCATGTGAGTTTCCCGTAGCGGTGAAGAGCTAAGTTGATGCTAACTGCTATACACTGTTTACTTTACCTTTATGTGTATTACAATCGACAGTATGTAACTCATAGTAGACAACACAGTGGACTGCACCTTCTCTAGCGGCTTTTGACAACTCTCGTTCAACTTCATGCCAAGCTGTGAATCAACAACCACAAAACAGTAAGTAAATGACCAGATATACAGCAGTCACTCACGTGTATCTCAGACGACAAACAAATCATTCAGTTACAACCAACTTAAACACAACAAAAATTACCCGTCTCTGACGATGATGGTAAGTGAAATAATGTTAAAATAAAAGCAAAGGGTGTCATGCTCCATAGAGAAGTGTAGGTGGCATGTACATCTCCGTTCCTTAGCCCACTGAGCCTGCAGCTGGATATACCACACATAATGTGATGCATTGCCACTGCAACGCCAGACCCACGGTTACCTTCCCGTCCACACAGCACTGCCACTGCTCATTTCACATCCCAATGAATGAAGGAAGGAGGCTGATGGTTGGTTGGGAAATTAATGACCCCTTTCAGCACAAAATTGGTATATCGGGGACAAGGATATTTAGTTCTGCCAGGTTAAGACTGTTCGGCCACGTTGCACATATGCCGGATAATGTACCGGCCAAAGCAGTTCTGCACGTGGCATGCGACATCCGAGATGGAGTTCCACCCTTCCCAAACTGGTGCAGACCATGGCCGGGGTCGTCCTTCCAATACCTGGCAGCACAAGATTTGTTCAGACTGTGGCCCTTCCACTGGAGACGCCCTCAGCTGTGCCCTAGGATCGGGCCGTGTGGACAACGTATGCTACGGCCTCCTTGGCCTTGCATTGACGACGACGATGACGAGGTTAATCAGTAACATCTTCAATGTTTGTTTAACTGGGCTTCTTTTGCACAGTTACTTCAAACTAGGCAATCTCCTGAATCTTAGCAGCGCAGCCGTTTTCCTTTCTTCAGGTTGGTTGGTAGATTAAGCACAAAAATAGGTTATTTCGGGGCCAAGGTCTTGGGTGGAAATTCAGTTTCACCAGGTTAAGTATGGCCAACGATATAGTAACCTCCCAACCTTGTTGCCTTTTCGTTCAGTGACAACCCAAAATGGTACATGATAGAGGAGACTCATTTAAGTTACTATGCTAGCACCTATAACAGAGTGGAAACTAACCAACCACCATTTATCATTAATAATTTTATCAGTTCAATGTGATATCTTGCATACTTGCTGTTCTTCAGTTCCTATAAAATATCAGTGCCTAACAACTCTTTGTTGTATAATATATGTTGTATGTTGGTCTGGCTTTGGAATGCTTCTCTTAGGTAAAACCCAAAAGAAACATCTGGGGGACCTCCCACCCACAGTGCCAGACCTGCCCCCTCCAACCACAGGAAGAAGGCTGAGTTCGCCTAAGTGGCTGGCTAAGTACACCAAGACAGTTTATCGATGAATGTGACCCATCTCAATACAAACTGGTTCAAAATAACTGGAGAAAGAAAACTAAAGGGATAACTGACTAACTGAGATGTAACCTAGAAATAGGCCAATAAACTTGCCAGAGTCCTACTAACTGAATGCCAGTGCATAGCAAACAGCTCTAGAGCTGTAGTTAGTTAAAAGCACAACATCATTATTGTCAGATTATAATAAGAGTTTTACTGTGACACTTGTATGATGATGTGATTCTTGATTGTTGCATTCGCGCTGATGAGCACTTGAGTAGATCTAAGCAGTTGTGATGTAGGCGCAACAAGAGCAAAGTGAATGAACTTACCATCTGCTATGAACCGGACTGTTTCACTGTCATCGGACAACGAATGAATGGCGCCATCTGTTGACGGAGGAGTGACACAAGTTCGACTGCTGAACACACGCGGACCACTGCTGTATTGTCTGCACACAGTCCAGACACCGAATCAGCTCATGCCTAGCAAACCGCAACTAGAACTGGTTCTGCACTGGAAACCTAGATTGCTTTAGAAATAACATAAAGGTTGAGTACGTCCAGCACAACCATTTTATAGCCATCATGCACGTCAGCCTGTGTTAACCAGTACCCGAGCTAATAACTGGATGATTATGTTGAAGCTGTTTTACTGTCCTTTGTTGACAGCAACTAGAACGTTCAGATTTGGGAGATGACGATGATATCTATGCAATCTACACACCTATCTAGCAATACATCAGCAAGACACTAATACCTGGACTCGTAGGATGAGTACTGTGCATGATGAGAGCTAGCTAGATGTCCTTGTGGCACCGAGTAGTAGCTGTCTCGACTCCTTGTGTGGCTGTCTTTGACTTCTGGTGACTGTAGTGCAACAGAGTCGTGGCCGCCAGTACTAGCCGCACGACTCCCTGTGTGGCCTACATCACAATCAACAACTGAACATTAACCTGCTAGAAGTATTAGAGAACAGATATGGGGTTGCTATAATCAGGGGTTAAAGTAAGGCGGAACGCACCGGAACGCCGTTCCAGGGCCCAGAAATACGGCCAAAAGCGTTCCAGGGCCCCAAAAAGCAGTTTTCCGGGCCGGAACGCACGTTCCACGGACAGTACAATCGTCTGTACAGCATTCCGGCATGACAGTTGTACTGATGTCACTTTGGAGGACCACTCGCAAACGTATCCAAGTTGCTGGACCGTGCGACAATATGACAATTTCAAGAAGGACAATAACTGGCTTTTTTGTAATGTTGGCAAATTAGGAT
>Ga0209363_1000936_pt1 | contig 12897 bp, 4 predicted proteins | sample WorMetexBAHAMAS3_FD_187385 | JGI IMG/M metagenome (GOLD analysis project Ga0209363, IMG submission 187385) | Marine gutless worms symbiont microbial communities from Max Planck institute for Marine Microbiology, Germany - Inanidrilus exumae... | ecosystem: Host-associated > Annelida > Digestive... | reverse complement strand
TTTTTTTCAATTATCTCAAGAATTAATACCCATTAAATGTTAATGTTTGTAATATAATTCTACCTTAAAGCGCGATATGACCTACATTGTGTTGAAATCACCATTAAACGTGTTGGCAATAATTTACCGAAAGCTACTGAAGGCTACCACGGTGCGATCATGCGAACAAGCCCTAGCATGTATGTTCTTGTCGGGGAAACGTCTTGTCGGGAAAAAGTCCTTTCGGGGAAATGTCCAGTAACCCTTGGTGTGACCCCTTGTCTTGCTCTAATGACTGCATGTCTACCTGTCTTCGCCTCCCATTCTTGTTTAGGCAAACTCTTGTCTATTGTATCAGTCTGATCTCCTGAAAAATTTTTACTTCTTATATTGTAGTTTAGATAGAAACCATTGTGGATAGTGACCGAATATTTTATTAATTTATAATAACATACAAAACCATAGCCCCACGTTTTGTTACTCAGCAGTTAACAGTTGTGTATAGAGTACAGACAAGCCCGTACTATAGTGCTGTCGAGTAACCAGTACAGGCAGCTTACAGCTAGTCAGTGCTGCTCACAGGATGCTGCATAGATGACATCACAGTAGTGTTAAAAGAGTGGCTGTTTCTGTGGTTATGATGTGTGCTTTGTCAAATAGAAGTAAGTTTTTGTTGTTTTAGAGTTACGGGTACGGTTAGTAGGGTTAGGGTTAGTGTTTGGATTAGAGGTAGGGTTGGCATGCCCATTGTGGAGTACGGCTACAGGTATAATGCTTGTGCCACAACCAATGGGAAGAGCGGCCTTTGGTAAAATGCGGGCATGCACAGATGTGAGGATGAGGGTGTGGCAACAGGTAAAATAATAAAATTAGGAATACAATAGGGGAGGTGGGTAAGATGGGGTGAGTTATTAGAGTTTATAGGGTTGATGATACAGTTATGGTATCTTTGCCCCTCAGTTTGTTTACCATTGCCACACTGGCACCCCACAACCAGGAAGAACAGATACAGTGTGTCTGTACTATATACACAGCCTAATAGTTACTGCTTTGAGTTCTGTCTTTTTCCTGTCATTTCCTGTTTTCTGGGGGAATCAATCAGAACATGAAAAGACAGGTATTTTATTATTTTATATAAGGATATATTGGAAAGTAAAATGATTGGAAAAACAACAAGAGGAAGGAAGAGATTGAACATATCGATGATTTAACTCAAAAAAGAAAAGTATTTGGAACTCAGAAGAAGAGCCAAAGACAGGAAAGGATGGCAGGAATTGAAGAGAGATGGAAGTCATATACCTGCCAAGCATGGGGTCCTCGAGAACTGGCCTCGATCTCGAGGACACCTCGAGGACAAATTTTTGTGTCCTTGTCCTTAGCCTCGAATAGCCTTGAGCTGGAAAAGGCTTGCCTTGGCGGGTTGGCGTGGCTTGAAGCCTTGATCTTGAGGAGATCTGTTCTACACATTTCTAGCCTGATGCCACAGTCATGTGTTCGGGCAATAAGCTTTACAACAATTGGTGATAGTTCCTACTGTTTAGTGTTATGTATTCTTCGGTGTGTAAATGGGATGGGGTCTTCAAGGACTGGCCTTGAACTCGAGAATACCTCGAGGACAAGTTTTGGCAGCCTTGGTCTTGGACTTTAAGTGGTCTGGCCTTGGCCTCGAAGATGCTGTCCTCGAACACATCCCTGATACCTGCTTCTCTGGAGATTACTAGATGATTATGATGATAATGTTATGGACCAAAAATGAATTATTTTAGCTGTAGTAAACATTTATTACATTTTTACTGGGCGATGCTTTGCTAGTGCAGTATATTCTGTCATCTTGTGTCTGTCCATTTGTCTGTCTGTCACAAGTCAGTGTTCTGCTAAGACGGCTAAACCTAGGATGATGCAAACAATGCCATACGATAGCCCAGGAATTCTAGTTTACTGTTTACTGACGCCAATTATCGTAGCAAAATTCTGTCAGGGTCACCCACAATGCATGCCACTTATTGTGCCAAATAGAGGTGGGGTAGGTTAAAATGGTGATTTTTGACCAATATCTCACTATATCTCAGATACGGTGCAAGATAGGGACATAGTTACCGTGGAACACGAATAGGAACTTGTATGTGCTTTATCGAATGGCGCTATTTTCAGTGACCTCAGTAACCCCAAACCACCCAATTTTCGTCACAAGCCAGCACTGTATGGAAACGGCTAAACAGATCAAGTTCGTTTTTGGCACAGAGGCTTCCTTCGGCTTATCCTACACTGTGTTTGAAGGTAATTCGGGTATCTCCAAAAATAAGAGTATTTCCCTCTAGAACTTTCACCCAAACTCTGGACTTAGAAAATTTTGCAACTGCACGTTGATTGTTTTAGGTGACGTCAACTTAGATGAGTCAGTGTGATAAACTGGTGACGGTCATTGGTCACCAGTTTATCACACTGACCGTCAACATTCTGTGTGCAGCATAGTGGGCGTGAGGCACTGCATCGCGCAGGTCTGTCAGTGGCAGCGGAGACTTGTTTACATGGGCTGCTATTGTGTAAAGTGCAGTATATGCTATAGTAGTTTAACTAGTTCTGTCCATCCATCCATCTTGCTGATGATTTTTTGCTACGTCTGCTAGACCCAGCATTCTAATGTTCGCATACCTAATGCATGGGTGAATGCTGATGGGGTCATTCTAAATAAGCATGTCAGTTGGGATATTTGTAGAAATGCCTGATAGGATGTGTAATGACATTTTAAGTTTACAGTGATCCATTATTACTGTTAAATGTAGTGTGATTTGTTGTAAAATTGTTACAGAACAATGATTGAACATCAGGCAAACAACGGAGCACTTGATGAACCAGACTGCATTTTAAAACAAGCTGATCAAAGAAGCATTTTGTTAAATCGGCCAAATACTGTGAAATATTGTTCAAATGTCATATGGTAATTTCTTTTACAAATCTTTTTACGCATCATACAGAAATTCCTAGTGATGAAAGGAGTCTCTGATGTGTAAATGAACCATGCTTTGAGATATCAGGATTGAATCTTGTGATATACAGTCTTTGGCATGGCTCCACACCCATACTTCAGTTCTTAGGTTGACTCAGCCTTCTACCGTTCTTGGATGGTGACATGGGTATCAGCTTTTGGGCAGATATGGGGAATGTCACAGAAGAGGGTCATTGCTTAATATTTGTTTTCATGTTGTTGCAATTACGCTGTGATGTGTTAAAGTGTAATGCAATGCTGCCATTCATTAAGTGTGGAACCAGATTTGTGCAGTACAAATGTATAGTGCTGGACAATTCCACAGTTTAAATAAACAGTAGATTACTGTTAATGATGTCAATTCAATATCGATTTTTTGGAATATGTTCAAGGTCGTGAAAACATGCCATCGCCCGCCCATATGACATGCAGACAGTGGCATGGGCAATGACCATCAGCAGACAGAGATGGGGACTCGATTCCGGGACTTGTACTTGAGATTTGACCTAAAGGACTTGAAACTTGAGGATTGGTGACTAGAGACATGTGCAAGTGGTCACCTCATTCACAGACCGAAGACCAATCTTTACGTGAATGCATGGAAATATAATGCTGCTCATCATCAAACAATCATTGGCGATCGATGTCGCTGTCATTAACAGAGCCATTGGTGTCACTTCCCACTTCCCGAGGACAGCAACTGTTCCAGATTTTGGCACTGTGCTAGTAATTTTTCCTCATTAGTGGCTAGTGTTCTTCTGACAATGATCCAGGAAGTTGCAGTCCTAGAACGCCACTAGAAGTGCTGCATTCCCGAGATATGGACTACCTTTCTTCCCACACTATTAATTAGAGATGCACCAATAATCATCCGATAATCGTCATCGTCCGATTAGTACATTGGTATTAGCTGATTGTCGTTTACACAGTTGGTAAGTACAAGTTTTTGTTATTAGGTGTATCCGTGTTTTAATTTATTTTGGTAAATGTAAAGTAAAAAACATGAGAGTGGCTTCTGTTTCCGGTAAAAGTGACTGCATTTTCATTTTTGTAACTTTGCTTTTGCGTGCGTTTTTGTTTTATCTGCACTCTGCAGTCCTTCAAGTAAGTAAGAGTCCTTGGATAACAACCGGAGCCTAAATAAATAACTTAAATAAGCAGCAAAATAATTTTTTTGTATTAATCGGTAATCGCCGACGGATAATCGCCCAGTGTCTTATCGGTGCATCTCTACTATTAATGGCCACTTTCTTCAGCTTAGCATAGAACAAAGGAATCACGGCCTTGTCTGTTATAAGTATTATGGTGATGATTTGGTAATTATGCTTCTTACAGTCAGTCAAGTCATAAATAACAAGAAGCTCAGCTACTGCAGAGGGATTGCGCGACATGCTACGTTAGTAAATTCCTGCTATGTTTCATGAGGTATGGGCGTTAGAAAAGTTTCAAACAGCAAAAGTGACTTTCAAGGTCATTTAAGGGCATTGGCAATGGTGCCATTCAATAGGTCGCATACGATTTCCTATTAGACTTTTATTGCAGAAATGTCTCTATCTTGCACCATTTCCGAAATATTATCACTTATTTCGCAAAATTCAAAGAGGTCACATGACCCTGAACACACCCCTTTCGGCTGTATTCTGTCATTCGTGCACTAGTACACCTCTGTATCAATCAGCACACGACATTTAAAATGCTTGGTCTCACCGACTCCAAAGATATGACTGGGGGCAAGATTTAAGAAAACTGGTCACGTGACTTTTATCACGCCCATTAGGTCCATTTTAAATCGTTCCAGAGATATCACTTGGGGCCAAAAATTTGAAGTGGGTCATATGACCCTGACCACGCCCCTTTTAAGGGTCATTTGTCATTCATTATGCTGGGACTTCACATAGCCTACCTGTGTACAAAATTTGACCACTATAGCTTAGCCGTTCCAGTGATATGGTTGGTCCCCACCAAAATTTAAATGGTTCACGTGACCTGACCACGACCCATTTAGGGATGATTTGTCATCGTTGGGCTAGGACTTGCTATGATCAACATATCTACCAAGTTTGAACTTTCTGTCTCCACTCACTACGAAGATATGAAAGGTGATACAAAATGTCGAAAACGGAGCAGTTAGGGGTCACTCAAGGTTACTGGAAATAATGCCATTTGTTAGAGTGCACATGAGTTCATAATAGCATTCCATAGTAATTACCGGTACGTCCCTGTCTTGCACCATTTCTGAGATGTAGTGAGATATTGGTCAAAAACCACCGATTTATTTGGCACTTTCGTTGGGGTTGATCCTGTTGGAATTTCGCCCAGATCTTTGGCACAAGAAAATTCTCTGGGCTATCGTGTGGCGTTATTGTGGTGATCCTGCATTTAGCCCTTTTGGTACAGTGCCAGCTTGTGACAGACGGACGGACAGATGGACACATGATGACAGCATGTACCGCACTAGCATAGCGCTTCACGGTAAAAACTGTAAAGTTTATTGGTTGCTCTTTGCAGCTGCATAGTTTGCATAATGCAAAAGCCAGCCTCAACTACAGCTTTAGTCTACAACATAAATGTCTTACTTTTGTTATTGAAAATAGTATTAAAGACTGCTATTCTTTAGTAAATTGTTGGTATGCACATTTCAGATGTCAGTTTGTGTTCAGTCTTAGCAGTTTAATGAGTCCTTTTGTGCCTACAGTTGAAGAAATAAATAGTAGCTGCATGTATTTGCCATTAGAAAGAGAAATATTCAGAATAATTGGCGGCATTTGCTTTAATTTCATAATGCAATATACGTGAGATCACCAAAGTCATAAGCTGTGTAACATTACATCGGGTAAAGATGGAGTCCAAACGACACAGTTTTCGTGTTATATAATATGTGAACAGCCCCTAACAGTTACATGATTGTAGCAACTTGACAATTGACTCAAGACTTGCAGTACAGATGCTGTGGAATGTAGTGCCTATTACATGCACTTCTTAGAACACTTTAGGCCTACGAGTGGAGAAGAAGGGTTAACGTTTACAGCAGTATAAGAGAGGACATCAGACACGCCTTCACACCTGCTCAACTTGACTGATTGTGATATCAACTTAAGTCAGACTGTGCCAATAAACCATGGCACTGCAGTGGACAGTATCTTGTCCTCATTGCCTTTGTCTTTGATGATCCCAACTGTCCTTTGCTAGCAACAGTACATGAAAATTGATTATTTGGTCATGCAAGATCGCGATAACAATTCGTTTTGATTTTAGAAAAATTGCAGTTTTGTTACAACACTACAAACATCAGGCTAAATTCACTACAGTTTAAAATTGTTTGATTAGTAGTACAGGCAATAATTTGCAACTGCATATGGTGTCCCAATTGTACCAGAGTTTTGTGCATGATACTTATGTGTTTATGTGCTTTGTTTTTTAGTACTGCAAAATACAGCTTCTTTACGTTTTTTGTGAAGTTCCCATTTGAACAGTTTAGAAGATATGCCAACTGTTTCTTTCTCTTTATTGCCCTGATGCAGGTGGGTGCTCATTACAGTTTCCAGTTTCTCATGAGGTTGATCGATATTGGCATATGTAAAAGAACAGGGCAGTAACAAGTCTAGTTTATTTCACAGGAGTGAGTCGTGATTGTGGTATGGATCTGTGAACTGAGGGTGCAACAGTGTCAGTGGCAGAGCGGGCCAGATGACTAAACCATGCTATTGTATTTTGTGCGTACGTCGTATTATGTAGGTCTAGAGTAACATGCCTGACAGCATTTTATGAGATCCCAGGATCAAATCCCACCATTAATAGTTATTTTTATCAAGACAGCCACTGTGATATAACAGCCTTAGGCATGGGCTGCACTCCCTTATTGCAGTGATTAGGTCTTCTCAGACTTCTGCAATCTGTGGGATAGTAAATAAGTATCGACCTTCATACTGAATAATAATAAAAATGGCATTGCGAGTTTAGATGGTAGAAACATACAGCAGGACTTGCATCCCAAGTTGGCTTGGTCTGAGGGTTGGCAGCCTCATATTGCCGAGTCTGTATTCATCAAGTGAACTGGATTAACTGTCAATGGCTATGCCTTGAAGAGTGCAGCATAAACATTGGCGTGTTTATCATCGTCATCATAATCAGTGAATGTTATTATTATTGTGGTACTGTAGTCTGTAGAGTAAAAGATTCGCTGTTTGCTGTTGACATTAACTAACACAGTATATGTAACAAGAAGCTCAGCTACTGCAGAGGGACCGCACAATGTGATATGTTAGTAAATTCATGCTATGTTTCACGAGGTATGGGACCTAGAAAGGTTTCAAACAGCAAAAGTGACCTACAAGGATATTGGCAATGGTGTCATTCGATAGGTCACATATGATTTTCTATTAGTATTCCATTGCAACTATGTCTCTATCTTCAATTTGCACCCCCTTTTGAGATATTATCACTTGTTTCCCAGAATTTAAAGAGGTCACATGACTCTGAACAATGTTGAATGGCACCATTACTGATGACCTTGAGAATGACCTTCAAGGTCACTTTTGCTGTTTGAAACTTAGACGCCTTATCGCCGATAATTTGTGTCCATTCACCATGGTGGTCTGCATCCATGACGGTGCACTGGTGGAGTAATACGCGGTGTCATCAACAACACTAGTGGTAGTCGAAGTTGGTTGATCACAAATATGGTCCAGTTGACGTCAACAGGATTTGATGTACATTGATGACGCGCAATAGTTATGCATGGTGCAACGATGTGTGTACAAAACTATGTAGGTAACGGAATAAAATGTGGAAGTTGCTGAAAGTGCTTCTCGGGCTGACACGCGATCTGTTTTCATTCATACAACAGTAGGCCAGTATTTCAACTGATACTGAGCGTTGCACGGGTCTCTCAGCGATAGCTGAGCCTCTTGTAAAGGAACAGCTGGAATGCAAGCATCTGCATAGAGCACATTAAACACAAATGACTAAGAAAGGCATGGCCACATGTTAAAACTTGTTTTATTAGCAAGTATGATATAATGTTTTATTCGTATGAGTATTATTACTTTATCATAGTGTTATTCTTGTATTTTGTTATCAAATGGATTTGTATTTGTCGCTGTTTTTATGTTAATTTTGCAGCAAATCCCAGATGTTAGTCCAACTGGACGCTTTACAACACTGGTGCCTCTTATACTGATTCTGTGTGTGTCAGCTCTCAAAGAAATTATTGAAGATTTCGTAAGAGTCAATTTTTTGTATGGGCATTGCACCAATCACACACATGCAGTTCATATAATACATTTGTTTGCTTGGAAGTGGACTCATAGGTTGATTATTTCAAATTATTATCTTTATTTTTCCTTTTGTGATGGGTGATATCCACTCAGAACAGAGGCTGATGGCTGATTATAATTTGTCCCTGTGTGCATCCCCAATGAAACTAAAGGTTATAAAATCCTATTACAGGCTTTAAAAGTTACCAATTCCATCTTGTGTAATTGTGTGAGTTATTTCTGTATCTATTTGGTTCTGTCTTTACAGAGTAGCTCAGCTTTTTACGATACGATATGGTAGATTAACGTGCACTCAAAAGCTGACGAGATGGCCAGCTTAATCTAGCGCACAGCCCAGAAACGAAAAATAAGGAACAAATAAAATCAAAAACCGAGTAGCTCAGAAAAAACGGTGCAGGCAAAAGTCCGTGGAGGCAGTCCGGGTGGAAGCTCGGCTCTACACCACTGTTGTTAACTCGATTCATTTGTGGTTACCTTTTGTTATTTTTATTCAGTGGCATCCATGATGCCAATAACTAAACAGTGTTAATACGTGACTGTATTACTAGTAATGTTGTTGTGGCGCATTGTTTGTTTGCATGACGTACAGAAAAGACACCGGGCTGATGATGAAGTCAATAAACGGCTCGTTTCAGGTTGATATTTGCTACATACTCATACTATTCATGACCTAATTAGTTTAGAAGATAATGTTTAATTAATCTCTGACTGTAAAATTAGATTAGCTAATACTGAGTGAAAGATTGAATGCAGAGGTATGTTCCATTGGATGCAATGCATGTCAATTTGATTTTATACAAGTTTTGCTGTTGCATACAACAACAACAGTAACATTGTCCACACATGCCGATAGGCAAGGTGTGGATATATCAGTTACTGTTGTTTTGTGTGTTTGTACAGTTACGGATTTTTCCGCCAAGGATAAAGGCTAGGGGTGTCAAATTTTTGTGGGTGATTCATTGGCATCCAAGGCAGGGAATCACCCATTTTTGTGAACTTTGCTCCCCAGAAAACCTAAAATGGGACGAATCAGCGAGTGCTTGAGCCACGCCCACCCACATGTAAACATTACCATAGAGATGCGACCATGTGTGGATATATGTCAGTCCCACTGACGTAAGTTCTTTTTTGATGGCCTTGTTTTCAGTGTACAACCTTTCTGGCTTTTAATGAAGCAAGAGATGCTAGGGTGTCAATGCCATTAGCTGGACTATATGCAGATCATTTGTACCTCACTTCAGACAGATAACCACACCAGCATGTCATCACTCAAGTTTTTATGTGTCGGATGCTCTTCCTGATGCCCAACCCACAGTGTCAAAGCAGTTGTTGCAGAGAATATGGCGATTATTTATCGACATGCTGAATATTTGTTTTGTGGCGGCTGTATACATGTTGCAGTTTTACGTGGTGGTGACTGGAGTCCCATTCCATGGGCTGATGTCAAGGTTGGTGACTTTGTGAAGGTCACCAATGGTCACTTTTTTCCCGCTGATCTTGTGCTGTTGTCGTCTAGGTAAGAGTAGCCTGCTGTTTTCGATGCTGCGTTACTTGCCACTGATTGATAACCAATATAGTGATGCTATTTTCTTCACTCATATGAATTTAACTTTATATAGTTACCATTAACAGCAAAATCACTCTTGTTTGCATGCAAGCAAAATTGCATAGTCATTATGGCTTTGTAGTATGTTTGTTTGAATTTTGTCAGTGAACCACAAGGCATGTGTTACATTGAGACATCTAACTTAGATGGTGAAACCAACTTGAAGATACGTCAGGTACTGGCATTAACTCTGCATACTAGACTGTTAAAAATAGAGTGATTAAGATGTGTAAATAATAGTTAAATAATGTGTAAATAATAGTTCATAATAGAGTGATTAAGACAAATGTACATGGGTTTGATTTGTTTTGTGAAGTGCTGTAGTTTTCTGCTAATAGTAAGGACTACACTGTTCTAGACATTGATGATTCAGGATTTGTACATTTATGTCATTCGTAACAATTTCCTGTCAGCTCTCATATAATGATAAACTTGTATTTCATTATTCGATGTTCATGGAATTTGCATAGTGTTTTATTAATGGTTTACTGGATGCAAGTTTCATTTTAATGGATAAAAAAGATTTCCAGTAGCTGACAGTTGTCAATAGAATATTCAGCGACAGTTTAATAATAACAACAACAACAACAAGAACAACAATTCGTTTATTCAATTGACGACTTAACATGCAATCAACATCCACCACACAGGGCAGCACTAACACACTAACTATATACAGAAGGGTTAAGATCGGCTAAATTGCTGCCACACACGGCGCACAGCAATTGATAACCTCACCGGCTTTAACCTCGTGAACACTCACCAGATGGCGCGACCATCACACATCCAATAAAGTTGCTTACTACTCAATTTATCGACCCCAAAAGTATGAAAGGCTGAGTTGGCCTAGTTGGCTGACCTATAGCGGACGGCTTACCCACAGAACTGGTCACCCGTCAGCTACACTACAGGTCGAGCATGGGACAGGGAAAGTTCACCAGTTAAAGACCGGCGTTCTACAACTGTGCAACGCAGCCAGCCAGTTTGAATGTGAGTTCATGAAAGCAGCACAACATTAAGCATGAATGCATTTGTGAAAGGTGAAATGATTTACAGTAGGTTATGCATCGGACATGTTTGATTAACCCATTTTTATCTCATTGATCATCAGGACCCCACAATGTAACATTTGTAGTAATTTACTTACTATAAAACATACTGATAGCATGTACAGTGTACTATCATTCTTGACATAAATACTGCTACTGTTCCTACACTATTGTCGATAAACGGTTTAGTCACTCAGCCGACAAAAATATTATCAACTATGTAATTATCAATGTGTATGAATTATAACTCGGAGGTGTAATGTAACCTAAGTTTTATTAAAAGCACTATTAAAATCTAATCAACCAATCAACCAGCCATTTTTGTTTGATGTTGAATACAGGGCGTGTCACAGACCACATGTCTACTAACTCATGAGGAGCTGTTGAGTGTGAGTGGAGTAGTAGAGTGTGAGCTACCAAACAGACACGTCTATGCCTTCATTGGCAACATTCGATTTACAGATCAGCTGTAAGAGTTATTTTTAAAAATGTTCTTTTGTTATTATACATTATCTATTATCTATTTATTACTGTCATCTGTGATTTTGGATGTTTTATTACTTTATTTGTTATTTCCATGTATTGTACATTTTCATTTTATCATTGTTTTATTTTTCTATTGAAATCTAGCGGTTTTTATAACTTGCTATTGAAACATTAAACTTACTTACTTACTGTAATCATTAGGAATTACAGTGTCGTGTGGTCATTAAGTAACATTCTCCAATGTGGCACATTACTTGTTCTTTGCTCACATGGGTGTGTAGCTGAAGCTCTAATGGCGGCTGTATGTTTTACACTATTTCAGCAGTTGATGGATTGAATTCCTCTGCCAGACTGCTTTGCCAGAATTCTCTTCTTTATTCGTTAGAATTTTCTTTCAAGTATACGTAGTCTGCTGTAAATCAGCTGCTGTTGAACAATCATTTAGGTTGCATGTGCATATTACAAGCATATATTTGTTACTTTTTCAGTGATGATGTGTTTTGTTGTCATCGAAATTCAGTGCTGTTCCACTGGGACCAAGTCAGCTACTTCTGAGGGGCGCCATCCTCAAAAATACACGATGGGTGTTCGGTATGTAGATGTGCTCTTTTTGACTTACTGTCAGAAAATTTCTTTTCAGCTATTTGTAGCATTTTGTTACAGAGAACGAACAAAATCCCAAAATGTGTAAGGATATTTGTGCATTTGTTGTCTTATTTTTAGGAGTTGTTGTATACACTGGACATGAGTCAAAACTGATGCTGAATTCCACATCGGCGCCACTGAAGCGGTCGACAGTCGAACAAGTTGTCAATAAACAAGTCAGTTACACTTTTATTGGTATCATATGGTACTATATAAATTTGTTCTGTTGTGATTAATTGCTTGAATCACTAGTTCATAATAGCGTACAACGTACGTAGGTAACTACGTGGCAGAATGAATTTCACAGAGGCTGAAGCACGTTGTGTAGAAACTCATTTCATCTCTGGTACTTTGATGTACAAAAATTAATTCTGGTATCAAACTAGCAGGGTATATACGACTGATGTTCTCTTACATAACAGAAAGTTCAGTGCTTCTGACTGACTGCGGCTGTTTGCTCAAAGACCTTGGTTTAGGTTCATTATTGTAGTCGATGTGTCCACTGGCAGTAGAGACGTGTCATTGCGTTTTCCTATGGACTTTTGAGGTTACTCAAGGTCATTTTTTTGGTCATTGGTATAATGGCACCATTGTTTTCTATTAGTCTTCTATTGTAAGTATGCCACTGTCTTGGACTATTTCTTGATTGCATGATGACAGTTTCAGCTGTTTGATACAATGGGTCACTTTATCTTTCGCTAAAACTAAAGGCTAAAACTTTAGTCTAAACCTAAAGTTTAAACTGAACGGCTAAAACCCGGTTTTAGACCGAGTTCAGTTTAAACTTTAGTTTTAAACTAAAGTCTAAAACTAAAGTGATTTAGTTTTAGTAAAGAGTTTTAACTCTAAGGGTTTAGTGATAACTGCCTA
>Ga0209363_1000935_pt1 | contig 12897 bp, 14 predicted proteins | sample WorMetexBAHAMAS3_FD_187385 | JGI IMG/M metagenome (GOLD analysis project Ga0209363, IMG submission 187385) | Marine gutless worms symbiont microbial communities from Max Planck institute for Marine Microbiology, Germany - Inanidrilus exumae... | ecosystem: Host-associated > Annelida > Digestive... | reverse complement strand
GAGCAACTTCCTTTCCCAGTCGACCATAAACCTTTGACAAAAATCGTCTACGTCGCAAAACAGTTCAAGCAAACCAGCTTTTGTTATACTCAATTTAAGGTACCTCTTGATATCTAAATTCCTAACCGAACTGTCTCACAGTTCTCCATTAAGAGGTACCTTCTCTTCTTTTTCTCTCTTATCCAGAATTCAGGTTAATAAGGTTGAACTGTAAGATAGCTCAAGGGTAGAAAAACCATTTATGATGTGCTCGAAAAATGAGTATGCCAGACAAATAAACTAAATTGTTTTGTGCGGTTAGGTGGCCTGTGCTAAGTGATCTATGCCTTGTGGGTTTCGATAGAGCAGTGCCGGTAAGAGAAGATACGTTTTGTTAATGCTTATTCGTGGGCATAGATTCATAGTAGTTTCTATGGTTTGCCAACGGCAGAGATACTTTTATGAGGGATAAATAATCCGCAACCTAAGTGACGATTTGAGCCGATTCCGTTTTGTTGTAGCCGCAATGATTCTTCTAGAGTGAGATCTGCAATTAGAGTGCTTCGTGTATGGATCGGTTTTTTCGAAGTTGGAATAGTATGTGATCTACCGCACAGAATTTTGCCAGAGTGGATATCCATATGTCGAAGTTGATCTATAAGATAACGAGTAAAATCGGTTTCTTCATCGTGCTTGCTCGTTACCACATATCGTGCGAATAAAGTGCTGGAAGGTTGGAGGGGCTTTTTTTTCCCTTTTCCTACAACCAAAGTATTTCCGTTGACGGTAAGAGTTGCTCCTTCAAGGTTTTTTGCTTCTGATAACGATCCCTGTGGCAAGCGTAGTGTTAATTTAGTTCGACGCGAAAGATGTAGTACACCACCATTGTATCCTATAGGTCGTGTCCAACCATTTCCAGAGTCAGCTACGTGTATACTGTGAATTCCGACGTTAGGTTTGTCTTTGATCCACGGTAGAATTGTTGTGATGGCTTCTGCAAGCGGATAAGCATGTTCCACTGGTAAGCTATGACATTGGATTTGGTAGGTAAAGTCTAACACATGACTTTGGTTTATCAGTTGCAATTCATTTTTTTCTAGCCAAGGCATTAAAACACCCTAGTTTTTTAGATCTAATGTACCAATAAATGCGCTTTCCAATTGGTCTTCCCAATTCTCAGGTGTGTCTGGAAAAGGCGGTTTTACATCTATTCGGAAAAAGTGTTCGGCTCTCGCAGACTCTCTTACTATCTTTAATAGTTCATTAAAGGACACTAATTCATGATGTTGCAATAATAGTTCGCTTACGTGTAACATAATTTGATGTCCTATATGGTTAAATCCTGCCTGCAGGTCAGGGTATTTTAGAATAGTCTAAAAAGCAAATGTTGACGTGGATCATTTGAATCCCCTGGCTACCCAAAGAGACTATCCTGCCAATGTCAGTGGCAGTAAAGACCGCGCGGATGCAAGCGCCGAGTTCTTTGCCAAATTTGCCGGAATTGTCAAAGGCTATCCTAAATCAAGACTGGATACTAAGTGTTTAATGCCCTTTAAGGAGACAGCGCGATGAAAAAACATGATACCCCGATGCTCGACCAGCTCCAGGATGGTCCCTGGCCAAGCTTCATTAGTGGGATCAAGCGGCTGCGCGATGAGCATCCCGATCAGCGCATTAATGAAATAAATAATGATTTGCTTGGTCAACTTCAGCATTCTTACGAGACTCGTAAGGGTTACTGGAAAGGGGGTACCTTAAGCGTCTATGGATACGGAGGGGGTATTATTCCCCGTTTTTCTGAGGTGGGAGAGAAGTTTCCCAAATCAAAAGAATTTCATACGTTGCGGATTCAGCCTCCTGCAGGTAATTTTTACTCGACTGGCATTTTGAGGCAGATGGCTGATGATTGGGAAAAATATGGCTCTGGATTGGTAACTTTCCACGGTCAAACTGGCAACATTATGTTTATCGGTGCTGATAGCAATGCTACTCAAGGTTTTTTCGATAAAGTCAATGACTATGGGTGGGATTTAGGTGGTGCAGGTCCCTGTGTTCGTACAGGGATATCTTGCGTAGGCTCGGCTCGTTGCGAGCAATCGTGCTGCAATGAGCATAAAATCCATCGCCTGTTGCTTAATAATTTTACTGATGACGTTCATCGTCCTGCGTTGCCATATAAATTTAAGTTTAAAGTGTCTGGTTGCCCCAATGACTGTGTAAACTCGATTGAGCGAGCTGATTTTGCAGTGATTGGCACATGGCGTGATGATATGAAAGTAGACCAGGAAGAGGTCAGATCTGCAGTAGCTACAAAGGGACGCAAATATATAATTGATAATGTTATCACTCGTTGTCCCACCAATGCCTTATCCTTGAATGACGACGATACACTTGATGTTGATAATCGTAATTGTGTGCGTTGTATGCATTGCTTAAATGTGATGCCAAAGGCGCTGTCAGCAGGTGATGAGAAGGGTATTACCATACTTATCGGTGGTAAGAGAACCCTTAAAATCGGGGATCTTTTTGGTACGGTTGTAGTTCCATTTATGAAGCTTGATACTGAAGAGGATTATGATGAATTGGTGGAATTGGCCGAAAATATGATTGATTTCTTCGCCGAAAATGCCTTGGAGCATGAGCGTACCGGAGAGATGATTGAGCGTATTGGCCTTGTTAACTTCCTGGAAGGGGTTGGTATTGAAGTAGATCCGAACATGGTTGATCATCCGCGGACGAGTTCCTACGTACGGATGGATACCTGGGATGAAGAAGCGGCTAAATGGTTTGCTCGCAAGCAAACTTCTGGGTAAGAGCTTTTATATAATATAGAATGCTCCCGCAAAAGCGGGGTAAATAGAAGGTTTTGCTCGTTGCTGCCTTGGGTGATTTTGAAGAGTGCTACGTTTGAAGCCATAAAGCGTATGCGTTCGGTAGGCTAAGAGCAAGATAAAGATTTAATGATTTGAGCGTTTAGTTGGGAGGTACCGATGGCTCAGGAGCAACATCGTCCGCCTATTGAGAGCGGTTGCCCAGATGGATTCCAGTATATGCATCCTCTGATGGTAAAGAACTTTAGTCAGTGGAAGTATCATGAAGATATTCGTCCCGGCGTTTTAAAGCATACGAGCAAAAACGGAGATGCTATCTATACCGTAAAAGCGGGTACGCAACGTATTTTAGACTTGTTCACGCTACGGAAACTTTGCGAGATTGGTGATCAATATGGCGATGGATACTTGCGGTTTACGCTCCGTAGCAATATTGAATATATGGTGAGTGACGAGGCAAAGGTTCCGTCTTTAATTGATGCTTTAGAAAAAGAAGGGTTCGTCGTTGGTGGAACCCGTAATTCCGTAGCTATGCTTTCCCATACTCAGGGTTGGTTGCATTGCGATATTCCTGGTACGGATGCTTCTGGTGTTGTCAAATCGATGATGGATGAATTTATTGGCGAGTTTAAGTCATGGGAAATGCCTAATCGCGTCCATATTACTACTTCCTGTTGTCAGATTAACTGTGGTGGGCAAGGGGATATTGCTATTAATGTTCAACACACGAAACCACCTAAAATTAATCATGATTTAGTAGCTAATGTGTGTGAACGTCCTACTGTGGTTGCGCGTTGTCCAGTTGCAGCTATTCGTCCTGCTATGGTGAATGGCAAGCCTTCTCTAGAAGTTGACGAAAAGAAATGTATTTGTTGTGGAGCTTGTTATCCACCATGTCCCCCAATGCAAATTAATGATCCCGAGCATACAAAGCTTGCTATCTGGGTTGGTGGAAATCATTCTAATGCGCGTAGTAAACCATCCTTCCAGAAACTTGTAGCATCTGGTGTACCTAATAATCCGCCGCGCTGGCCGGAGGCTACGGCTATTGTTAAAACAATACTTAAAGCGTACAAAGAAGATGCACGCGACTGGGAGCGTATTAATGATTGGATTGACCGGATTGGCTGGCCTCGGTTTTTTCAATTAACTGGGCTGCCCTTTACGAAGTTTCATATTGATAATTGGCGAGGGGCACGGAAGAGCTTGAACGCATCGAGCTATGTGCGTTTTTAATCCCCGGTAAGTTTGTATGTTTTATTGATAAGTCATCAGGTGGATTAAAGTTAGTAGTTGTAGTTGCAGGAACACAGGAGAGATCAGACATGAAGTTTGGAATCCTAGTTAATGAAGGGCCTTATCAGCACCAAGCCTCAGATAGTGCCTATCAGTTTACTAAAGCTGCGTTAGAAAAAGGCCACGAAATTTTTCGAGTTTTTTTCTATCATGATGGCGTAAATAACGGTACTAGGCTCGCAACTCCACCTCAAGACGATCGGAATATTACTGTCCGGTGGGCTGAGTTGAGTGAGAAATACAACCTGGATCTTGTGATCTGTATTGCAGCTGCTCAGCGACGTGGCATTGTCGATGAAGAAGAAATGAAGCGTCAAGGTAAGGATGCAAGTAATATCGCTCCTGGCTTTCGGATCTCTGGGCTTGGGCAGCTTATTGAAGCAGGTATTCAATCCGATCGATTGGTTGTGTTTGGCGATTAGAATTTTTTGTGCTTTCCCCAAGATAAATTAGGGGTGTGTTCTATCGTCTATTTTAGGAGTGGAAAATGATGGAAGGTGGCGTCGTAAAGAAATTTTTGTACGTAAACCGTCGGGCACCTTATGGGTCTGTCTATGCCCTCGAATCTTTGGAGGTGGTCCTAATAGGAGCTGCTTTCGAGCAGGATGTAAGTTTACTTTTCCTAGATGATGGAGTGTATCAGCTAAAGGATAATCAGGAAACTGATAGTGTTGATATGAAGAACTTCTCGCCAACCTACAATGCCTTAGGTGATTATGACGTTAATAAGATATATGTTGAACGAGAGTCTCTTGAAGAACGGGGATTGGCAGAGGGTGATCTGCTTGCACTGACCTATGAGGATGAAGACGATGACTATGCAGAGAAGTCATCGATACGGATTGTTAGCCGCAAGGAGATAGCTGATTTAATGGAAACGCAGGACGTCGTCTTGTCATTTTAGGAGGGCTGAATATGGGTATGCTGCATATAGTGAATAAGTCTCCGTTTGAGAAGACTTCACTAGATAGTTGTCTTCTGCATGTAAAAGAAGCTGCTGCTATACTACTTATTGAAGACGCTGTCTATGCCGCATTAGAGGGTACAGCTTTTGCAAACAAAGTGAAAGCGGCAGCTGAGAAATGCAAGGTATACGCTTTGGGACCTGATATCAGAGCTCGTGGTATGGATACAGGCAAGGTGATCGGAGGCATTGAGATTGTTGATTACGGTGGCTTTGTTGATCTGACTGTAGCCTATGATAGCGTGCATTCTTGGGTTTGATAGCATTTGTAATCGTATTTTTTGATTTGGTAGAGGGGTAAACCGTAAATGGCAATTGAAGTAAACGGTAAAAGTTACGAGACTGATGAAGAAGGTTATCTTTCAAATTTGAATGATTGGAATAAGGATATAGCAGAGGTTATGGCGAAAGAGGATGGTGCGGATCTTGGGGACAATCATTGGGAAGTGATCAACTTCTTACGTGAATATTACGATGAGTATCAAATTGCGCCCGCAGTTCGAGTGCTTACCAAAGCCATTGGTAAAAAGTTTGGCAAGGAAAAGGGGAATAGCAAATATCTGTATGAACTATTTCCTTATGGTCCTGCTAAGCAGGCTTGTAAATATGCCGGTTTGCCAAAACCTACAGGCTGCGTATAAATTCATCTGTGTTAGGTATATATGGTGGAGGGTAGACCGAAGCCTGACGGCCTCGGTCTGCCGAGTTTTTTGGTGAGCTACAGGATCAAAGGGAGAACCTAGAAAAATGTCGGCTCTGACTATTGCATACGTATTTTTGTTCTATGCAGCCAGCCTAGTTTTTTTAATCGGGTTGCTATATAGGATTTTTGGGTATGTAACTACGCCGGTGCCGTTGAAAATTCCTACAACTCCTGCACCGCTTAACAAAGGTGCGATTGCTTCTCGATTGTTCTGGGAGGTTGTGTTTTTTAGAAGTCTTTTCCGTAGTGCTAAGTGGATATGGTTGTTTGGTTGGATGTTTCATCTAGCTTTATTCGTCGTTTTGCTTCGACATCTGCGATATTTTACGGATCCAGTTTGGACATGGGTTGAATTGATCCAGCCATTTGGTATTTACGCTAGTTTTATTATGTTGGCAGGATTGTTTGGTTTGTGGATTCGAAGGTTTTTTGTAGAACGTGTACGTTATGTTTCGGTAGTCTCTGATCATTTTATACTTATTCTTTTGATCGCTATTGTCTTGAGTGGGTTAGCAATGAAGTATGCAGTACATACTGACATTGTGGCTCTTAAGAAATTTGCTTTAGGTGTCATATATTTCGATTGGGTTTCTCTGCCAGGCAGCGAAGATGGAACTATAAATATTGCTCTTTTAACTCATCTTTTCCTAGTAGCAGTTCTTATGCTTATATTCCCTTTTAGCAAGCTTATGCATGCTCCAGGATTGTTTTTTTGTCCTACCAGAAATCAACTAGATAATCCTCGCGCAGAACCTGGTTTGAGATCACATGAAAGCCGGCATGTTGTGCGGTGGGCGCTCGATGTTGAATCAGCAGGCAAATCTGACTCAAACAGTTAGTGAGCGAACGCGGATATCATTTGAGGAGTATACTGTCGAATGGCTAAGTTCGAAACGCCGGAGCTCGCAGAGTACCTGGAAACGCCAGCGATTAAACAAGGATCTATGGTTCATAGTGGCCCATTTGTTGCAGCACCCGAACATCAAGAGCCGTTAGGTTTTCCTGGTGAGCTTGTAGATAATTGGGAGTCTGTTGCTATTCAGAAAATGGGGGAGTTACTAAGCAAATACCGTTCACTTCGTGTTTTCTTAGATTCTTGTGTTAAGTGCGGTGCTTGTGCCGATAAATGCCATTATTTTTTAGGGACTGCTGATCCGAAAAATATGCCTGTGGCTAGGCAGGATTTATTGCGGGGCGTTTATCGCCGCCATTTTACCTTAGGAGGTAAGCTTCTCCCCAAACTTGTTGGGGCCGTTGACCTTAATGTGAATATGTTGGATGAGTGGTGGAGCTATTACCATCAATGTTCCCAATGTCGCCGTTGCTCTGTTTTTTGTCCATATGGGATTGATACTGCCGAAATCTCAATGGCTGCTCGTGAAATTATGGACTCTATAGGAAAAGGCCAAAAATATTGTAATGAGATTATTGGTAAGGTTTTTAAAATTGGTAATAATCTAGGGCTTCCCGAGCCAGCGTTGGCTGATACTTTAGAGGGATTAGAAGAGGATGTTGAAGATGACACTGGAATTGCTGTGCGCTACCCCTTAGATGAGGAAGGGGCAGATGTTTTGCTAGTTACACCTTCGGCTGATTTTTTTGCAGAGCCGCACGTGGATGGTTTGATCGGATATGGCAAGGTTTTTCATCAGGCAGGTATGAGTTGGACTGTAAGCTCTTACGCTTCAGAAGCGGCAAACTTTGGCATGTTCATTGGTAGCTACGAAAACATGCAGAGGATAGCTTGGCGTATTCGAGAAGCTGCCCTTCAGCTTGGGGTAAAGCGTATTGTATTTGGTGAGTGTGGTCATGCATGGCGAGTAGCATATAGCTTCCTGAATACCTTGGCGGGACCTTTTAATTTCCTTGATCCAAAATATCCTGTTCCACAACATATCATTGAGGTAACTAATGATCTTATTAAGCGCGGTGCTCTAGCGATTGATAAATCTGCTAATGATGATCGTCGGGTTACGTTCCATGATTCTTGCAATGTTGCTCGAGCCTCGCGTATGGGTGATAGTCCGGGTGGTCAATTTTTTCTGCCTAGGGAGGTCATAAAAGCTTGTTGTAATCATTTCTTTGATATGCCATCGGATACTATCCACGATAGGACTTTTTGTTGTGGTGGCGGTGGCGGTCTTTTAACAGACGATCTTATGGAGTTGAGAATCAAAGGTGCAATGCCTAGGATGCAGGCATTGAAAGATGTTACCGAAAAGCATCAAGTAACCCATATGGCAGCTATTTGCGCAATTTGTAAGAGTCAGTTTACAAAGGTTCTTCCTTACTATGGATTTACTATGGACCAAGTAGTTAGTGTCCATCAGTTGGTGAGTGACGCTATCGTGTTAGGAGCAAAGGAGTGATTATGATTCCTTAGTTCTAGGCCGAAACGCTAGAGTTAAAACTTTTTTGAATTAAATAAAAATTGATTTTAGGTTAGGAGATTCCATCATGGCGACTCCGTGGAGCAAAACGTACAGGGCAGAAAATCATACTTTCCGGAAGTTCAAGGACGGTAATAATGAGTGGCCTAGTTGGGAGGCTGATATTTTTGTAGCCGATACTTCCCATAAATGTCCCACGTATGTTCACCGTACTCCCCCCTGCCAAGGGAGCTGCCCCGCAGGTGAAGATATCCGCGGATGGTTGCAGATTGTGCGCGGGATAGAGCAGCCACCGGAAGGTATGAGTTGGCAAGAATATGCATTTCGTCGTTCCACAAACGCGAATCCATTTCCTGCGCAGATGGGACGTGTGTGTCCTGCACCATGCCAAGACGGTTGTAACCGTAATGAAGTAGAGGACTTCGTCCATATTAATGCGATCGAACAATATATTGGTGATTATGCAAACGAAAAAGGTTTTCGTTTTGAATGCCCTGAGAAAGTAAGCGGTAAGAAAGTAGCCATTATCGGTGGGGGGCCTGCTGGGATGGCCGCTGCATATCAACTACGCCGGAAGGGACATGGAAGCACTATATTCGATGACCATGAAGAGCTTGGTGGTATGATGCGCTACGGGATTCCTGGATATCGTGTTCCACGAGGGAATCTCAGTAAAGAGATCCAACGGATTCTTGATATGGGAAATATTGAGGTTCGTACCAATACAAGGGTAGGTAAAGATATTTCCCTTGAGGAATTAGAAAAAGAGTTTGATGCAATCCTTTGGACTATCGGGTGTCAGACAGGTCGCCGATTGCCAGTTGGGGGCTCCGATGCATCAAATTGTATTACTGGTGTGCAATTCTTAGATGCGTTTAATTCTGGACGCATGAAAGTAACGGCACAGCGTATTGTATGTGTTGGGGGTGGTGATACTTCTATTGACGTGGTTTCTGTAGCACGCCGCTTAGGTCATATACAAACGTTCCATCCTAATGAGCGAGCAGAGGATTTTGTCCATGGTTTTGTGGCGCATGATGCAGCTACTGTTGCAAAGGCAGAAGGTGCTGATGTTACGTTGACTTCCCTCTTTAAAAGAGAGGAAATGACAGCAGCAGAACATGAAGTTCAAGATGCCCTAACTGAAGGTGTTACCATCTTAGATGGTGCTATGCCGGTCGACGTTGTTTTGGGTGAAACCGGTAGAGCTAAAGCTTTGAAGATGGCTAAATGTACGGTTGACGGAAAGGGTATTCCTACTCCGATTGAGGGTACGGAGTTTGAGATAGAATGTGATTTGATTGTATCTGCTATAGGTCAATCTGGTGATTTAGAGGGTCTTGAAGTGCTTAATAATGGGCGGGGATTTATTGATGCTGATAAGCATTATCAAGTGCCTAATCGACTCGGTCATTTTGTAGCTGGTGATATCGTAAGGCCCCATCTTTTAACTACAGCTATCGGTCAAGCGTCTGTAGCTGCGCAGAGTATTGATACTTATTTTAAGGGTGAAGAGTTTAACAAACGTCCAAAAGTTGATGTACATCATTTTAATCTCTTGAATAAATTACGGGAAGTTAGTCTAGAGCCAAAAAAGTATGATCATACTCAAGACTGGGGTACATGTGAAGCAGATTGGGCTATTCATAATTTTGAGGATCGTTCTTCTCATGAGATTATTCATGCTGAAGAACTGTTTCTTGGACATTTTGAGAGTGTGTCACGTAATGTCCGTAAAGAAAAAGTACCAACTGCAGAGGAAGTACTTGGGCATTTTGAAGAACGCTTAATAGCTCTAAGTGAAGAAGAAACTATCGCTGAAGCTAAGCGGTGTATGAGCTGTGGCATGTGCTTTGAATGCGATAACTGCGTTATATTTTGCCCGCAAGATGCTGTGTTTCGCGTTAAAAAAGAAAATAGTACTACGGGGCGTTATGTAGATACTAATTATCATCGGTGTGTAGGATGCCACGTTTGTGCTGATGTTTGTCCTACTGGGTATATTGATATGGGGCTCGGTGAGTGACTTGAGTGTCCGTTATGCGTAATTTCTGGAACATCCTAATATTGGCTATTGGCAGTCCTCTAATGGTTGGGGATGTCTCCGCTGAACAAAAAAAATGGAAAGGTAATATGTGCGTTGAGCCAACACCGATTATGCGGAGAGCACATATGGATTTTTTACTCCAGCAACGTGATAAAACCATGCGCCAAGGAATTCGTACTCAGCGCTATAGTTTGAAGGGTTGTATTGATTGTCATGTTCAACGAGACGAACAAGGGCAGTTGATTCCTATAAATGCACCGGAGCAATTTTGCCGAAACTGCCATGAATATGTTGCTGTAAACATTGATTGTTTTCAGTGTCACTTGGCTATTTCGGATGATTAAAGACTTATGAAGCGCAATAGGTATAGGTGAAGGGTTTTCTGAAATCAGGAATCTTTCTATTTCTAGTGAGCTATGATGCGACGAAGTGGTAAACAGGACAATTTATCTATGTCGAGCTGTAATGTTGGTCGGCGTGGTTTTTTGGGTAGTATTGGAGCGGGAGCATTGGTTGCTCTTGCGCCAGGCGTTACTTTCATTAGGTTTGCAAAGGCCCGTTCTGCGAATGAACCTGTGACGGATACCCATCATTGGGGAATGCTGATAGATTCTAATAAATGTGCGCAAGGTTGTAATGCCTGCGTTTCTGCGTGTAGGGAAGAGAATGGCCTTATAGGTTATGATAGGCCACATACTGATGTTCAGTGGATTCGCAAAGTTACGCTTGAAGACAAGCGTTCTGAGCGTAAAAGCTCTTTCCCAGTGATGTGTCAACATTGCCAACATCCACCATGTGTTGATGTTTGTCCAACAGGTGCTTCGTTTCGAAGAGCAGATGGGGTTGTGCTAGTAGATAGGCATATCTGTATTGGATGCCGATATTGTATGATGGCTTGTCCTTACAAAGCACGTTCTTTTGCGCATGAAGCGATAAGTAATCAAAAAGCACATGCTCCGCGCGGTAAAGGGACGGTTGAGGCTTGTACGATGTGTGTACATCGGATCGACGAAGATCCTAATCTGGTTCCTGCTTGTGTGGAGGTTTGTTCGGCTCAGGGGAAAGGTGCTATGGTGTTTGGCGATATGAATGATCCAAATAGCCAAATTTCTATGGATCTTAAAAGTTATTCTAGCACCGAGCTTAGAAGTGATCTGAAGTTGGATCCGGGCGTGCGATACCGGAATGTTTAGCAGCAAATATTAATATGTTGTATATGGGCTCTATGTACAGGGGTTGTATAGCTCGCGGGACTATCTGATGAAAGCCATTGATTATGTAGAAATAGAAGGGCGTAGTGTAGGTTACTGGGCTCTGGTCGCTATTTTAGGTATGTTTACCGCAGCTGGTTTAGGAGCAAGTTATTATATGGAGCACCATGGTCACTGGGTAACAGGGATGTCAAATCAGATTGTGTGGGGAACTCCGCATATTTTTGCAATATTTCTGATTGTTGCAGCTTCAGGAGCGTTGAATGTTGCTTCGATCGCATCTGTGTTTGGGAAAGTAATGTATAAACCACTTTCTCGTATTTCTGGGCTTTTGGCTATTGCTCTGTTGGTAGGTGGACTTGTAGTGTTAGTTCTTGACTTGGGACGGCCCGATCGGCTCATCGTGGCTATGACCACCTATAATTTTAAGTCTATCTTTACCTGGAATATTTTTTTGTATTCTGGTTTTATATTCGTCGTTGCTGTTTATTTATGGATGATGATGGAACGGCGTATGAATCAATACAGTAGACCTGTAGGTATTTTTGCATTTATTTGGCGTTTAATGTTAACCACAGGTACGGGTTCCATATTTGGATTCTTAGTGGCGCGTCAAGCTTTTGATGCTGCAGTTATGGGCCCGATGTTTGTAGTCATGTCTTTTTCCTATGGGCTTGCGTTTTTTATCTTAGTGTTGATGTGGACGTATCGTATGTCAAAATGGCAGATCGGAGATGCTATTTTATTTCGCTTGAAAAATCTACTTGGTGTGTTCGTGGCAGGTGTATTGTATTTCATGTTAGCCTATCATCTTACAAATTTATATGCCACTGAGCATCATGGTGTAGAACATTTTATTTTGATTAGTGGTGGGATATATACTCTGGTATTTTGGTTAGGAATGGTTGTGCTAGGTTCTTTATTGCCACTGCTTATCTTTTATATGCCATTTACAGGTAGATCTCGGTCGTGGATTGCGGTTGGTTCCATATTGGTGATTATAGGAGGCTTCGCACAATTATTCGTGATAGTTGTTGGTGGTCAGGCCTATCCATTACCGCTTTTCCCTAGTAAGAATGTTGTTGAAAGTAGTTTTTTTGATGGTGCAGTTATATCTTATGTTCCAAGCTTTCCAGAAATCGTTTTAGGCATTAGCGGGATAGCTATCGCGTTGCTTTTGGTTTCTATTGCCCTAAAAGTTCTTCGTTTCCTACCTTCTAGCCTTGCTGATCATGAGATGTTGTCCGATGGTGATAGCGCTGGTTTGGTTAATGTTGAGGAAGGTGGTGCTGCTACTGCTACTAATTCATGATGACGGGTTGGTTTTAGTCCGTTATCCAGAAAATTTGGGCTCTTCAGCAGAATTCGTGGGTATCCAGAGAGTAATTTAGAGATGGTTTCTGATAGATAGAGTATGTAGTGGAGCATCCCCTGTGGTTTCTGAGAAGATGGAGTAAGGAAACCTATCTAACCAGA
>Ga0209363_1000934_pt1 | contig 12910 bp, 11 predicted proteins | sample WorMetexBAHAMAS3_FD_187385 | JGI IMG/M metagenome (GOLD analysis project Ga0209363, IMG submission 187385) | Marine gutless worms symbiont microbial communities from Max Planck institute for Marine Microbiology, Germany - Inanidrilus exumae... | ecosystem: Host-associated > Annelida > Digestive... | reverse complement strand
GTAATTGTATGCAATAACTATGAAAGATCATAATAATAATAATAATAATAATAATAATAATAGGACACTGCTACTGAGAAGCTGCTTGTTTTCCACTGTGTGGATTTGTTTTTTTATTATCTGAAAAACATTTGCAGGTGCTAATGTTAACGCGGTAAATTGTTCACGGCGGTGACGGCCATTTCCATGAATTATTGCGTTTTATTGCGAATTGGACTCATTGTATCCGTTAATGTCACACAAACATGCAATTAGTGTCTTTTATGGTGTTACTGATAAAATAAGACATATCGTAGCATACTAGCAGTAATCAACTTTTCTGTCAAACACATACTAACAGACCGTACTTCTTATGATCAAACACGACATCAATACCATTCCTTTACTGATTTGTAAATAATAAATCTTAGCAAATTATGCTTTTTCAAATAATTTACCTAATTACAACTTATTTCAGTTAAACCTACTACTATTATTATATTTCTTTTTTCTAAATCATCTTACAGCAGCCTTGTATGTGTGTGTATCCGTTGTATATTCCTTTTCATGCTGTCTGCATTATATTTTATTTGTATTTCTTGTGTAACATTGTGGGAATATCACGGTGAAATAAAAGGCTACTTACTTACTTACTTCCAATAATTAATGCCTATTAAATTTTCATATTTACAACATAATTCTACCTTAAAGGCACGACATGACCTAAATTGTGTTGAATGCACCGTTAAACCCCAACCAACGATATCATGTCGTAGAATAGCAACTCCGTGTTCAGTCATGGACTGGTTTGACTAGTGATTAATAATCACAAGGCGTGTGATTTCTGTCTAGTTAACTTAATGTTGTTGTTACTGAAAGCAAAAACATCATTTGAAACATGTATTTAATGTGTCTATATTGCTACGATTGCGACCACAAATTTACTGTGGATTTTGTTTTCTGCCGGGAATTGACTGCGACTTTATCCATTTTTGGTCGTGAAAAAATGTACAGCCTTAATAATCATAAAGCTTTATACATGTACACACATCTTCACTATATCAGTTTTAATCATTCGTTCTATCGACGTTCTGACGAGAAGTGATTTGTACATAAAGCTACTGAAAACATCTTCCACTGCATCGTCGCCTTACACTGTGAAGTCGGGGACATTTGAAGTTACTGTCTGACAATAAAAACGAAGCCAAATAATTTTTTGGACAACTAACACGACCTTTTAACTGTTAACAGAACTAGCAGCAGGATACACATATAGCCTGTGTGCTGGTCCATCTTAAGATAGGGCTGAAAATGCTTGGCAAGATGAAATACAGCTGACTTTCATTGGTTCAACATACCAACATTTCTACTTCCATAGTAAAACAATGAAGCCACTCAGGGAACGTGACTACTCTAGAACTATGCAGTGCAAAATTTTCCAACTGTTACGTTTAGGTGCCTAAACATTAGGCAACTTCTGCAACAAATCATGCATTCGAGCTTCATTCATTCGCCTGCTGAATAAAATTAGGTTCCATTATTAGTTTCCGATCGGACAGATTCTCTCTCATTCACATCTGTACTCCCATTCCAGACCCACTGCAGAAATTACCAACACCCACTGTCATAAACAATAAATTAAATTAGCCGTTATAAAGACGCTGTTCTTCTAGTAGAGATTTTGCTCTCACTGACTTCCCTGACCAGCTCCAACTTTTTCCAGTATTCCCAACCAGCAGAAACACTGAAATCAGTTAAAGGTTTGTTTATGAAAGCATATGTCACCGACACTTGAGTTTCTTGCTAAATGAAAACTTAATGGCAACAAATACTGACAACGAATTTTACCACTATTCTAAACATCTGCACATACTTAAGCCATCACAACACTTAAAAACTGTACTTCTAAGTTCAAAGTCTGCTCTGCAATCGCCATGCAGTAAAACAGTGCCACAGCTGGCACAGTGCTCTGACGGTACACAAGAAGCTGACTTGAGATAGTTTCAGTGGTCATCTTGAGTCGTGTACTTTGTTAGACTAGGTCAGTCACAGAGTTCTATGTCAGGGCGCCAGTCAGTCAGTGCCGACGTTCACCCAGTCCATCAGTCAATGTACCCGTAGTGTGTGCACTAGTTGCGGCGACGATCGCCACTTCGACTGCGACTGCGTGATCGTGACTGTGAGCGACTGCGACGGCCAGCGCCAGTGTCTTCTTTGACGCGGATGTACGCAGTCTCTCCCTTCACACAACATCCACATCCACTACTTCCATTCACCACACCGAGCACTCTCATCACTCTGGCATCTGTCTCGTGAAACTCGTACAATTAGCACACGGCTGAAACAAAACACTGCACAACAGGGCTTCATTACTGGCCTGCCTAACGAGCCAGTAATGTTTTGCTCACTGGCGTCTGTTGTCGTCTGTAACGCTGCCGGCGGGCGGGCCGGCCACGTGGGCGGTCAGGTGGCCGACATTGCACGGCGGGCCAGTACGGTTACGTCCCATTAGGGCGACACCTTGTTTGAATGTAACTGGTACTGGTACAACAGCTTGCACACAGAACAGAAGGCACGTCATTCTGCTGGAAATTTGGGTTGTAGAGACAATCTAACTTCAGGATGACAAACTGAGTCATCATGTGAAATGCACTCATTAATAATGACGTGGACAGTGTTGGGAAACCTCAAGTGTGAGGTGAAAAACATCTGCACATACAGCAGTGTTTGCACTGTTGGTTTACAACATGGCAGTTTGATCAGTCTTATGAAACTCAATTACACAAATCAATGTATATGTGCTAGTCATCCGGTCTCCAACAAATCATTTGTCATCTGGAAATTTCTCACAGAGCGGATGCATCAATCTATGCCGACTCATGGCATTACAAATGACAAGTGAAACAAATTAATGCAAATTACCAAACAAGCAAAAATCTAACTGATTAGTAACATTGACTACGGACCTCGTGTGACTTGAACTTGGTGTCATCAAGCTTCTTGACGGCGTACTTCATATCTTCATAGCGCACAAACTCCACTGCTCCAGTGCCATCATGAAACACATCCGCATAGCAGATGTCGCCCGCCTCACGCATGTGGTCCTTCAAGTCCTGCCAGCTTCCGGTCGGAGGCAGACCTGCGATGATCAGCAGCACATTCCAGACACGACGAGGCATCCAGACAAGACACGAATCCAGACTTACAACGGACCGTCATTCCAGTGACTTTAATTATCCTGCTTCAGTATCCAGAACAGTGTACAGACTGCCATTCCAGAGACTGAGATGCAGGTTTTTTTGCACGTATTAGTAGTTAAAACATCGACGTCACTTCAACAATGTACATGCCTTATCCAGAAGGTAATCCTGCATTCCAGTTTTATTTTAGTCAGGTTCATATGTGGTAATGTTCCAGAAACTGTCGAGATCTGGTTATTCTAGCATTGTTTTCACATCCTCCAGAGATGAAATTAGAATGAGTTTATAAGTTAATAGAATTCCCGATGATTTCCAGTGTGATTTTATCTCCGTAAAATCATCAGTTCCAGTGTAGCAGAAAGGGAAGAAAGTAACGGATTCCATGAAGGGATAACTACACAGTATAGTGGATTAGCACGTAATCCCACTGACCAGATCCTATAAGAAATGGACATCCAGAAGACATTTTCAAATACTGTTCTGAGCAACCTATCTTCCTGGCAAAAGCTCGAGTGTATCCCAGAGTTGCCTTATATACAACCAGTGAGAGCAGATCCAGATCCAGATCCAGATCCTCAGATCCAGGTTAGATTAGTATGCCCAGTCGTGTTCCCAGTTAGCTACTGCTATCCATCTCAAGATATATCCAGAAAGCAACTGTTACCTGGAATAAGGTAAATATACACACGTTAATAAAATGTTACAATATGTCAACATTAAACATCTGTATTATCCTGACACTCAAAATTAACTGCCTACAATTTTATCCCTCCCTTAATTCTCCCGCCATTACTTTCCACACTGAACAAACAACAAACAGAAATCACTACTACTGTTATCTCATTTCTGCAATTCTAGACTGACCAATAACTTAACTAATTTCAGCCAAAAATGCATGCTTTTAAGTTTACGAAGGCAGGCCAAGTACAAAAATTAAAGTGTTATTTGATGTAACTTCACATATAAATATTTACTTATACACATAATTTTCTGACATCTTCTAAGTGTTACAAACAGTAAATTCTGCAGTATACTGTTATGTGTCATCTACATCATACAATGACAAAAACTACTTGGTCAGCCTTACAGAGTAAAGCCTGCTAAAATGTAGCAACATAGACACACCCGAGTACGGTCAAATGTCAATGTACAAGCAAACAAACATTTTAATCTAACAAGAAGCTCAGCTACCACAGAGGAATCAGCTACCACAGAGGGACAATGCAATGGAAATAGCACCAATCAATAGAGTGCATACGAGTTCCTATTAGCGTTCCATAGTAACTATGTCCCTATCTTGACCGTTTCTGAGATATAGTGAGACAGTGGTCGAAAACTGCTGATTGCAACCTACCTGACTTCTATTTGGCATCATGGGGTGACCCATTTTGAATTTGCCGAGATCTTTAGCATCAGAAAACTATAATCCAGGACTATTGTATGGCGTTGTTGGCGTGATCCTGTGTTTAGCCATTTTAGTACAATACCGGTGTGTGACGGACAGATGGATGGACAGACGGACAGACATGACAACAGCATATAACATGCTACCATAGTGTCACGCAGTACAAAGTAACTACACAAACGATCTGTGCACTAGTATTTTAACTATTTTATAATGGGTATGGTCACTTCTGTCCTCCTTTCAACTGACCATCAGTTTAGGATTAGTAGGATTACGGTTAAGAATTGGGATTAGCATTGGGGTTAGACCGTTAGGGTTACTTTTAGTGTTAGGATCAGAGTTATCGTTAGGATGCCACATATACCATCAAGGAGAACCAATGTAACTTAGGATCAAAGTGGAGGTACTCCACTGTTAATCTTGCATAGGATACTTCTTTTTAGTTTTCTTAAGCCTTGCCTAATTTCTTAAGAACTTCAAAGAGAGAAGTCTTTACCAAAATTTTCTTCATACTACCTTAAGCATAATTTGACTGACGAACTTTTTAGATTCAATCGCAGGCAGTTCACATGCTGCCGGCGTTTAGCCAACACAGCTGGCTAAAACACACAAAGTTCAAGAACAAGTTAATGACTATGGCTGACTCGTGTCATACTGCCAGAAGTCGACAAACATACCAGACACGTTGATTCTGTAGTCGGAACGACGAGTGTTAGAACTTGGTCCCGACTGTCTTCCACGTGATGCATAACTATCACGACCGCCATAACCACCACCACCACCACTACGATATGAACCACCGCGACCTCCACCTCCAAGCCCACGTGGGCGCTCAACACGCAGTGTGTAGCCATCATAGTTATATCCATCTCTTTCATAAATGGCATCTTCTGCATCACTACACATCACAACAAAACTGGATGAATACATAGAACACAGGCTGTAAGTGACTTCAACAATCAGAGTGACACCACACACACATCAGCGATAATTAACCGTGCTTAAAATTCAAAATTTATGTGAACCCGTATCATAAACACATAGTTGCCCAAATGTAATTTGGTCAGTGACAGACAACCGTTGTTGAAATAATTTCAAATCATAAATGCACTGCTGTGAACTTCAAGGAATGCTGAGCACTATCATACTGTACTGCGTTATGTTAATTACTGTTACTTACTGTTTACCGAAGTTCTTACTGACGCTACACGTAGTTCTTGCTTACCGAGGATCTTCAAACTCGAGAAATGCGAATGGTGGTCCAGTGCTGCCACCCTTCAGATTTATGAAGGAAATTTTTCCATATTTGTAGAATATATCTTCGATATCACGAGCCTTCACATCAGGTGGTAAATTTCCGACATACACTTGCCCTTCACGCGGCGCAGTTGGGCCTCCACGGTAAGCCATATTGCTACAATTCAGTAGAAAAGCAACGCGTTATATATTATACCACTTTTCTGCACACAATAATACTTTGTAAAAGCAATGAAACTGCGTGAAATCTTCAATTATACCTACCAAACTACACACAACGAACAAATACGCACGAGCACAATCATAAAATAGCCCAAATTGCACTATGATAGCCCAAAAATATTTATTTCAACTTTCCTTGACAGAAGTCTTGGCATGGTCTCGACTCTCGACTCCTGAGTGTTTATTGTCTCTGGTTATAGACCCTAAATGATATGCTAATTTACGTGACACGTCTGAATCATATATACCATGTGCTATTTTAAAAACTTCTATTATATCTCCAGAAACCTTCGGCGCATCCTCAAAATAAGGTGGCAAGACAAAGTATGTACTTCATGCGTAAGAGAGAAGACAGGCCAGTGCCCTCTCAGCCAATGAGCTTTAAACCTGGTACGGACATCTGACCCGCATGAAAGCGGAGAGGCTACTAAAGCAGGCCATGAACTGGAAGCTGCCGGGCAAAAAAAGACGCGGCAGACCCAGGGCCGGCATTAGCATTCTGGCGGCCCTATGCAAACAAACATTTGGCGGCCTTTCATCACAAATCACATTCAGTGACGATTGAAAGTTAATGTAGTGCATCCATAAACCATAAACTATAAGCCTAAACCTCAGTGCAAAACTCACGCTGTTTAGCCTAGGTTTTAATCTTTTCTTGTTTTAGTCTTTCCGTTTCATGCTTTGTGTATTATATTTTACTTGTATTTTATTTGTATTTCTTGCGTAACATAGTAACATTGTGCGAATGTCACGGTGAAATAAAAGGCTACTTACTTACTTACTTACTTATTAACCACATCATAGGACGGCCGCAAAACATCACGACATCATTAAGTCAGCTGTGCCGTAGCAGTGGACTGACTGTGGCCGGTGAAACGGTCTCAACTTGTTGTCTTGCCCAACATAGCCTAAATTCTATTTCACTGCAGCGTTAAAACCTCAGTGCAAAACTCAGCTAACTGAGCTAAGTGTACTTTCGTATCCTGGATGACTGACAAACAACAAAACCATGATACTTTAAGCAATGGTCTGTGAATTTGCTGTAGACCTACTTATTTGGTGCCACACATTGACGCGCTAGTACTTTCCAAATTACGATATGCAAGTTGTGTTTGGAGTGGTTTCTTGTCAACCGAAATAACTGGGCAGCAGATCAATGTATTTCTTAAGCCTGCATTTAAGTATGGCTTCTGTAATACAGTTATATACAATAGGAGCAACTGCAGAAGAAGCGGATAAGGTTCTATTCAAGAAAGTGATGTCTGCTAACCATTGTATTCATTTCTTGTTGCCCTCTATTAAGTCAAGCGGGTACTCCCTCCGAGCTAAAGGACATCCATATCAGCTCCCCAGATGTGAATATGAATTACATAAGAAGTTCCTCGATGTCTGTATAGAAATTGTAACTGTTGACCAGTCAGCTTTTTCATTGTTTGCTTTTATGTGTGTTTATCTTTATGTGTCTTCATGTCTTTATTTTACTATGTGCGTTTTTTTTCTTTTTTTTTCTCGGATGTCTGATTCATTGTCATGTTCAGTTTGTTGCATGTACGTTTGTTACGTGCTGTAATAAAGATCAGTCAATCAATCAATCAATCAATCAATCAATTAAAGCCACTCTTTTTGGTTTGAACTCTTGAATCTTATGGCCAAAATCCGATTTAACAAGGCACCTATCTTTTGAAAAGCCTACCAGTTCTACCTGCAGTCTGCAGACTGAACAGTTTGTTCTAAGTTGTAACAATTTCGCGATATACTTCATCAGCATTTATCGTTCATATCGTTGTTCTGGAAGGTGTTGAATATTTTGCTTAAATTGCTTTGGTTTGAACTCTTACTCTTGAATTTTTGATCTGTACCATGTCTGGAAAAGGTGCTATATTATTTTGCCGCTAATTTTGCCAAATGGTGACCGATTTTCAAAATTCTTTCACTGGCAGGCTTAGCAGTAAATCTGTAGTAGGCCCAAAGTGATGATAAAATATCTACCCAATGGTGACCAACCCGAAATGCATCGCTACACTACCTTGTGAAATGTTTGTGCTCAAAATGTTCATGCTCCAGAGCTGGTCGAGTGGAGCGAACTGCCGTGTAAAACTCAGCAATTCGAAGCAGTTGTTAAAAATATTCATCCAATGACGTTAGCAAAATTTTATTAACTGACGAAAAGATATATTTACAGTGGTCACACCAAAGAACTCAAAGAATCACCAACTGTATGCAAATGCAGCAACTAACAAGAAAGAAGTAATTACTGTAACTTGCGTACACGATCAATGTTCAGACAGTCACTGATGGCATCAGTCGGCGAGTCACAAATTGTCGAGAAAAGTTTGATACTTGTCAATCACAGAGTCAAGGTTATTCAGGGCTGATATCGATTTACCGGCCGATTTTTTGGCTTCTGGGGGAGCAAAGTCCCCAAAGATGTGAGAATCCCTGCCTTGGACACCGATGATAGGTGAGTATGAAATGGAGGAACTGGTACCAGAATGAGGTTGACGAAGTGAGTTGATTCCAGAGACGAGGTGAAGCATAACGAATTAACGAAAGGAGCGAGAGTTAGGGGTTATTTTTAAAGAGGATGATGTCGGTGGCCGAGCAAGAGTAACGACGAATGAAGAGCGAGTACTGCGAGGACGTTGAATGGAGATGAGGTTATGAAGGTATGGAGGTTTGGTCGCTGTGAGAACTTTGTAGATAAGTGAGAAGAGCTTGCATTCGATGCGTTCAGTGATCCTGAGCCAGTGGAGAGCGTATGATGGGAGTGATATGACAGGACTTAGAAGCTTTAACGACAGCAGGCCTACGAGTCTGGATCTGCTAAAGACGGGATAATTGAGAGTTTATAGTAGAGAGAATTACAGTAATCAAGCTTGTAGTCAACGATTGAGGTACCGTAGGCCTAGCAATGGTACATGCAGTTGACGAATCGAAGTAAGGCTGGATACAGCGAAGTTGACGAATGTGATAGTAACGGGCTTTGATGAGAAATGTACATGTGGTTGATCAGAAAAAGTGATATGTTCGTCAAAGACAAAGCCAAGATTCAAGCAGAGTGGAAGGCGTCAAGTGAAGAGTTGTGTATTTTGGCAAGTATCGTTTTGAATGTGAGAAATGTTTGAGTCCAAGTTGAGTGCGTGGAAAGAAAAGCAGAGCTGAGAGTCATCTGCACAATAAAGGTGGTGGTCAAGGGCCAGGGAAGAGATCAGAGAACTGAGAGGGGTAGTGTACATGATGAAGAGTAGAGGGCCGAGAACAGAGCCTTGAGGAATACCACAGTAAGTAAGTAGTATGCAATTAATAGAGGTTGTTATCATATTTAACACGAAAGAAGTGACATCATTGAACCAGCAGAGAACACAGCCATGGATACCGAACCAAGATGACAGGCGAATGATTGAGATGTTGTGGTCGATGGTGTCAAAGGCAGCAGAGTGATCAAGAAGACAAAGACATGATACTTTGTGATCTTATTGCATTGATGAGATGATGGTAAATGTAGAGCAGAGCAGTTTCAGTGGAATGATGTTTACAGTAGGCAGACTGGTGAGGATTAAGTAGTTTGCTGGAAGTGAGGTGATCAATGAAGCGAGATTTAAATTAACAACGTGTTCTATTATTTTCGATATGACAGAGAGGTTAGAGACTGGGCGATAGTTCTTATGCAGTGGAGAAATGACAGATTCTTTGAAAATGGGATGAAACTGACCAGAGGTGAGAGAGCAGTTGACGATGTTGGTGATATTGTATGGACAAGAATTTTGGCGCGGTGCGCGGGCTCAATCCGCTGCTGCTGGATTCCAGCGAGACTGTTACCAATGTCTTGCAAGTTGCAACTGTCACTCACATCAAACCCGAATAACACAAAAACAATGCCGGTTAAATTGCAGTCTCAAACACGACGACGACAAGCGCGAACCACGACGCAAAACCGATCGCCAGCAGCCAGATTACAATGAGATCATCGATGAATCCGCGAGCGCCCATCGTGCTCTCCGACATGCAGTCGACCGGAGACAGGATGTAGGCGACCATCGCAATCGTGATGATTTCACCTACGCTGATCTCCACGCGCATGACGATGAACAGCGCTGGCCAGCGCTACACGCAGACGCACCTGCACACACACGACGATGGCACACCTGAGTGACGATTAATTGATTAAAACTAGGTTAAGGTTTTACGTTCCACCCGACACAAAATAAATAGGAGGTCATTTCGGAGACGTTCTTTAATCCCAGCCAATCTCTTGGCTTGGTTGCCGAGTACTAGAGCTTCTTCTGCGCGGCGTTAAAATTGTTTGCGTGATCCCATAAATTATCTTTAGCTGTTTTGGTAGAACATTGACCTGTGACGAACGGACGGACAGACACAGGCCACAGCATACGGCGCTAGCAAAGCGTTGCGCGGGTAAAAACGTTTGACTGACAATAGTAACGTAGACATATATAATAGGGCCTACACTATAGTTTTACATGACATCGCAAGCGAGTGAGACATTTCCTACTCACCAATTTCTTCACCCATCACTTCCTCCTCCATTGATTCACCTCTCTGCTCTGCTCATCCATAACTCCACCTCTTTCACTCCCGGCTTAAAACCTAGGCCCCCTACCTGTTTCACAAATCCAACCCCTGTATAGTTTCACTTCTTTTTCGTTTCAGTGCTAGATTACACTGGCCATCTCGTCAGTTTTTTTGAGTGCACGTAAATATAGGCTACTGTATCGTATCGTAAAGAACAGCAAAGATTAACAACTGCAAACAAGACAATCCGCGATAGCAGACTTCTCCCCGGGTGAGCAATTTGCTTTCTATTAAATTATACAATGACAAAGTAAATAAGTAAGTAAGTAAGTAAGTAAATAAGAAAATTATATAGCCCATTTAACAGGAATGGAAAAATCGCCAAGTTTGGACATGTTGTTTTTGAGATATTCGAAGGTACAGACATACACGTATATACAGGCATACGGACATACGTTGATCGCAAGACTGGTACTTCGAGCGCACCTGTTTCGGGGGCGAAGTAAAAATCTTACTGCGATGGATGGATGAGTCCGGACGCTGTTTGCTGGTAGAGACGTCCGACTTCAGCTGTTTGCAGTTAAGTGTCAATTTCCAAGTCGCTAATCAACAGCTTCTGCAGCATGGCCTTGAGACTTAACGCCGCCGAAATGTTGAGTTATAGGACGACGCTTTTTACTCCATGTGCAGTATGATGCCTACTAATATTGTTCGAGTATGCCTAAGTTTACTGTTTTTGCTGTAGAGTAGAACTACGCGAGTGTGATATTGTATAAAACAGTGACGTCACGTTCTCATCTCCATGACAACACTTTTACAGCATCTGCTCTTGGTTAATTGCAGTTTAATGGCGCTTTCAACACAATTCAGGTCATATCGTAGAATTACACTGTAAATATTAAAATTTAATAGTGATTAGACTATGCGGTAGCATCGTAGTCTAGAACCAGTTACCGGTAGTTGAAGTTTAACGTCCATTTTCAGCACAAATATGGCTAGGCCTATATCAGAGACAGGTCAGGAATTGAGAGCTATCCCTGCCCAGTGAAGGAAGGTGGCAGGCCAGCGATATATTATTAACCTCAGCGCAGGCCGCTTTTTGTTCAGCAGCCACCCAAACAGAGAAAGGAATTGAAAGGCTCATATAAATTATTTCGCTAGAAACTAGAAACAAGGAAAAGCAGAATGAATCAAGTATTACTATCAGTATGCTGTTCTCCACAGAATGAACACATGGATATAAAAAAGTTGCAAGTAGTCATGTCGGGGGCATTTAAAAAAGATATCCAAAATTCCCAAAAATTCATGTTCTTCTTCTTGGGTTTTCTTCGTAACACACCTCAGGAACTAACTACTATGGATACAAGCATAATTAATTCACTGCTAAAACCGTTATGGCCCGTAGATTTAACGTTTGGAAGTTTGGCTGATATTGTGTAATTCCATCTAGAGGGTCAAATCCCCAAAAACCACGCAAAAAGGGGCGTGAATAGGCATTTTCAAGCCAAACTCGCAAAATGGCATATTATCGAAACTACTGCACCGATTCCAACCGAATTTTGCACAGTGACAAAGACCACTAGCTAATCTTCGTGGGTGGTCCAAATACACGTAAATCAAATCCAAGATGGCGGACGGCTGCATCTCAAAAAAATCGAAAAATGGCCATATCTTCGCAACAGTCTGACTGATGAGCACGAAATTTGGCACGGTGACGCATATATTGACCCTCCCAAGCTGCGAAGCAGATTGGCAGTTAACATTTTTAACATTAAAAAATCTAAGATGGCGGACGGCGGCCATCTTGAAAAATCGAAATCGGCCATATCTCGGCAACAGTACGACAAATCATGTAGCACACGCAAATCATATCAGCAACAACAACAGCAGCACTCAGCTATCGATGGCAATGGCGCAGTCTGCATTGTACAAATATTTCATGTTTGATATCATTATAATGTCATAATGTAACGAACAACTGAACAACTTCATTAAATAACACACACGTGAAACGACGGTAAAAACGACACAAGTACCGGCATGTTTCACTCTACAGGTCGCCACACAAAACGTTATCATTCGATACACGCTAAATTATTAAACTGGTTAATAAGGTTAATGCACGTTAATAAGCAACAAGCAGTATACAGTATGCCAGTCACCAAATGACGTAGACGTAGACGGAGTTTGCGAGCGCAGGCCGAAGCCTCTATGCCCGCATCTTGAAATCACTTCACGATAAACTACGTTACTAAAATTCCTCACACAATACTTCACTACGACTTCCGGTTCCCTGCAGCTGTGCTCTAAAATCATA
>Ga0209363_1000933_pt1 | contig 12915 bp, 7 predicted proteins | sample WorMetexBAHAMAS3_FD_187385 | JGI IMG/M metagenome (GOLD analysis project Ga0209363, IMG submission 187385) | Marine gutless worms symbiont microbial communities from Max Planck institute for Marine Microbiology, Germany - Inanidrilus exumae... | ecosystem: Host-associated > Annelida > Digestive... | reverse complement strand
AAGAGCTCATCAGAAGATCAGATAGCGAACGTGAACGTTTCACGACGACATCGTACATGTAGAGGCCAGAGCCTACGCCTATTAAACTGAGTTCCTAATTTCTACTATAACTAAACGTCAAATGTAACCTATGCAGTGCACCCAATCATCTATGCACCCGCGCCCATCAAACCTAGTTATCAGAATTTGTTTTGCATAAACAGTCGCTGAATAATTGCGCAGATGGTATTAAATAAATATAGTCATAAACTATCAAAAGTAGATTTTGAAACCGAGGTAAGTTGTTTTACGACGACATCGTACACGAATTAGGTGAAATAATGCAAACTAAGGGCCATTACCAAATTCGGTAAAATAACGCAAAATAAGGGCCATTTCGCCGTTCAAGGTCATTGAAGTTCACCGATATTGGTACCAATCGAAAGCTCATATAGGCCTACGACTACTTATCAGAACCATAGCAAGGCAAGTACTGCGCATTAAGTCTCGAATTTATGAATGTGCTAGGAATTTATACCGTGGGCATCGCGCTGTCCGTCTGCAGACGTTTACTACTAGACACAGTAATCGTAAATTGTCCATTATTGGCTTTGTCAACCAATTTTACGCAATGCGCCGGAAACTACCAAATTCGGTAAAATAACGCAAAATAAGGGCCATTTCGCCGTTCAATGTCATTTAAGGTCACCGATTTTGGTACCAATCGAAAGCTCATATACGACTTCCTATTAGTGATTAATACTAACTTACCTCCTATCTTGCACCTTTTTGGAGATACAGCATTGCCAAGGTGAAAATCGCTATATTTCGCTACCCTCTTGCGTTGAAACCCGCCGACGGAGGGATTCCCCTAAAACGATCTCCGTAAAATTTTCCGTGGATGTCAACGGATGGCATAAGTACCAAATAGCGAAGGAAAATTGCCGAAAATTTCAACCGGCTTAGTAGGGTGCACGAACGTTTCAGACAACAGACGGCAAACGGACGGGCGATAGCATATAGCGAACGTCAACATGAGTTCACGTTTGCTAAAATTCGAGATATGGCATCAATCTGGTTGATCTGTGTAAGAACATTCTCCAGGCGATGTGAATAGATTTGACAGAAAAGCAAATGGACAAGTCATTTCCAGTTCTGATAAGATTCCAAGCAAATATCAAAACAGACCTTGGAATTTCGAATCTGCTTGGTAAGACTCAGTTATCTCGTCTCCAGAAGATCCAGACGTCTCTTGCTTGTACTGTCTTTAAAGCTCCTATACGTCGTGCCATATCACTCCGACTCCCATCTTACGCTCTCTCAACTGGCTCAAAATCACTGAACGCATCGAGTACAAGCTCATGTCACTTACATACATATTATTCTCACAACCACCCAACCTCCATATCTTCATAACCTCTTTTCTGTTTTACGTCCTCGCAGTACTCGCTCTTCATCCATCATAACTGATCGCTCCATTCGTTATGCTTTACCTTGTCTCTGCATGGAATCAACTCCTTTCATCTCATCATCAGCCTCATTTTGGTACCAGATTCTCTATTTCAGACTTACCTATTCATTATCACTTCTTCCTCTTTTGATTCACCGCCCTGCTTATCCATGCTTATCCTTTTTACTTCCGGCTTAAAATCCAGCTGTTTCATAAATCCTCCCCCATAGTTTCACTTCTACCTCCCGGACTGCCTTCACTAACTATCGCAGGGATCGTTTCTTTTTGAGCTACTCGGTTTTTGTTTTATTATTTTTTATTCTTTTTTTGGTGCCGCGGGTTAGATTAAACTGGCGCTCTCAAAAGCCTTTGAGCGCACGCAAATATGCCGTAATGCCGTATGGTATGGTATCGTATCGTATCGTATCGTAAAATAAACAAGATGTAACAAGGTGTCGTAACCGTACTGGCCCGCCGTGCAGTGTCGGCCGCCCGACCGCCCACGTTTACGGCCGGATGGCGGCCGACTATCCACGCGCCCGGTGCTTGGCCCGCCGCCGGCAGCGTTACAGACGACGACAGACGACAGACGACGAACGACAGACGACGAACGACAGACGACAAACGCTAGCGAGCAAAACAATACTGGCTCATTAGGCGGGCCAGTAATGATACGACAACTTCCGTTAATGCTTGTTAACTGGAAAAATAGTGTAGGCCTAGGTGCCGCTTCTCCTTAGCTTTTTTCTGTTCTACGATTACAACAAACACATGTGCATGGATCTCAGTATAGGCCTACAAGTAGGCCTAATAGATCAGATAATAGTCCTTCTCGATTAATTTATTGATCGATTGATTGACTGATTGATTGATTGATTGATTTATTGATCGATTGATTGACTGCTTGATTGATTGATTGATTGATTGATTTATAGTGTTATTGTGACATTGCTGGCGTAATATGTTTTGAAATTAAGAAATTGTCTAGCCGAAATAAACAGAAAGTGGACGTTACGATAAACAGGCTAAATGTGATGTTGACAGCGGAGACTTTCTGCGTACGATGTAACATCCGCGAATGGCAGCGATGACGTCACAGCAGAACGTCTTGGAAACTACAGCAGCTCTCACTATCCAGATCAGTGAGTTTGTAAAATTTCAGTGCAACAGAAAAGAAGAGACCACTGGATTAAAGAACAGTTTATAACGCGACTGTCAGTTTTTCACGCCGTTCTAACATGACACAGCACGCCGAGATACAATGGTACGTACTCTGTATCAATCTTTTTATCGCAGTGTAGTTTGTAATTTCTAGCCACCATCGACCTCAACAATTGCTTGCGGTGATGTGTCATCAATGCGCCATTCTTTCCTAATTTTTCTTGACATTCTGTTTATCATTCTTAAATTGTATATTTACATTGAATGTTATTGAATTCTAGAGCAGTGCACAACAGAAGTGTAAAATTAAGTAGATTACACACACTTCGGTACTCGGTAATGTACTACTGCCTCGTACCTAACTGGATAAGCAGCAACAGCTACTTATTACTACGAGTTCCCGATAGTAATATTTTGATTTCCACTTTCCCAGTCCTAGATCACTAATAACGGGAAGATAGAAATGACCAACAACTAATTGAGGACCGAGGTAACTGCAAGCATTTACATGCAAATTCGTTAAATATCGAGTTTTGTAATTGCTGTTGCAAAATCGCGAACGAGATGCATAGAATTGCATATGAAATTGCATGGAAGTAAATGATCTCTGAAAAAGTCGGAATTCATTCAGATTCCAGCACCGTCGTCAATGTTAAACGTCAAGGCTCAGACTGAGTTTTCAGTTGATGCCTAGAAGCTACATTTGCAAGGTTGACTGTGTGGGTTTATACTAGGTACTGCGGTGGACATTCCAACATGGATCCATTCCGATCAGTGTTCAACGCCGCGTCCAAGGAGAAGGAGGACTTTGTTTACCTCAACGACCGACTCAGCGACTTGTTTTGCAAGATGCACAGTATGCGCGGTGGTACGGGGAGCGGATGTGAGCAGTACCTGGCGACGATTGCCTGTCTCGAGGAAGAAATCAAGAAACTTCGCATGTTCTACGAAGCCGAAATCAGCAAGCAAAGGTCGACTGTATCGCATATGGTACAATTCTCTGTAGCTGAGCGCTAGCACGTATAAGCGCCTACGCTGAAGTAAAATAGAGTACATCAGACTACACAGACCTTTGCATTCTTTGGTCGACCGTTCGTAGAACAGCGACCAAAGCGACCACCGCTGATTTTTCTTTCTCTAGAACTCTAACCCCCCCCCCCCAAAAAAAAAAACGTCAAGGACGATCGGCGAAATTGTTGCACTGTGGATGTTTGTCGCATACTTTATAACGCTAGTCTCATGACGGGGACCCTCCCCATTTTTTCAGGGAGACAAAATATAGGCCTAACAGTCTTACCTTGGCGAATACTTGAAGGTAGGGTCGTTCGTTGAACATTCAATGTAGGGCAATTGGGTATTTAACACAAAATAAGTAGGCCTAGGCAAAGCAACAGCAGTCCATGCAGTGATATAATCGCATTCGCCAGGTGGCGCCAACCGCACAAGAACGGGCGACCATTAAGTTGGGATACGTCCCGTCATCTGATACGGAAATTCTGTTTTCTGTCTCGTCGTTTATACTCTCATTGTATGTGACGTGACCAGCCATCCAGGCCAACTTGGCTTTCTACCCTCAGAGACCGAAAATGAGTACCGGGCATAGTGAGTTGATGCTTTACGGCTAGGAGTTGAAGACATTCCACTTGTGAAACTACTATAGGCTGCAATGTGTGGAATGACACAATACAGTATTCGCCCGAAGCGGTCAGCTATCCGTGCACAAGCTGTTTACTTGCTGCATTTGACGATGCCTAGTGTCACGTGACAGCGAATGCGTCATGTTAGCGTTATCTGCCGCGTTACCTATTTTCAGTTTCCAATTCAGTATGCTTTTCTTCAATACATCGGTCGCCTCGCCAGGCAGCACCAGCACTGTGGCGTACTATTGGTTTTAGTACGCAATATAGGACATCGGAAATTGCCGAAAATTTAGGTAGGTACTTATCTTGTGCGGAACGTACAGCACAGGGGAAAGACTTCGAATTAATTCTAACGGTAAAAATGGAAACTAGACGGTCAGTTTAGTAGTGAATTTCCTGCGATTTGTAATCATTGTGTAGTTATGACGGCCTGAAGTAGCAAGACCTGGGAATTTTGTGAGCAATTTTTGCGTTTTTGGGGAAAAACGACCCATTGTGGTAAAATTTTCAAAATCATGTTCCCAAATTTTCACCGCCTTGCCGATCGACGTTGTTGTGTCGAAATTTCGTGAAATTTATCCGACGGGAAATCAGCGAAATCGTGCGTTATTTACAGGACAGAAAAAAAAAAAATTTTGGCTGCCTTTCACTCTCTCGCTACTGCGAAACGCGCCTAACATCTACCAGGGCCACTCCCAAATGTAATCACAGTGCTACAGATTTCATTCAAATCCGTTCACTTTCAGTGGAGTTATAGTTGAAGCGTGAACACCGTTTTTTGCCCCGAAGAGTATTTCCATAATTCACCCGAAGCGAAGCATAGCTTCGGGCGAATAATAAACGTTTGAGTGGCAGGTAAAACTGTGCGATCTTTCGTTAACTCGTGCTATTCCTGAACGCCTTAGAGAAGAGTATAATGCATAAAGCGCTATACGAATCTAAAGGCTTTACTGTACTATGTTTGATATATCATTTGTCACATAACTACGACAAAATTAGATTATGACTGTCCATTAAAATGAGCAGCCAAGCTGCATATTACCGTTACCAATGAAGAAGAACACAATGTCATATATAGCTGTTGTGTACAGGCGCGAGATTGCACTGCTGTGTGCGGACAAAAGCGAAATGCAGGCAGTCGCAGAGAAGTTGAAAGTTCTCAACAGCACGCTGATGCAGAAGTAAGAGCCACACGTCTGACTTCTCAAAAGCTCCCATTTCACACGCTGCTATTACGTTAACTACTGCTACCTGTTAAACGTACATGCTGTCATTACATGTTCTATCCAACATTCGGAGTAATTTTGCGTTTTTAGAGGGACGTGCCCTTCTTTTTTGAGATACACGAATCGTCTTATAATACAACTAGCCCTCTACCATAGCGCCTACGGCGCTCGATTCTCGCGCCTTTGGCGCTCGATCCGTTACGGTTGCTGCCGAGTGGCCGCTAGTTCCGAATTCCCGAGCACGTGGAGCGCGAGCCAGTGGGCTTCAGCGGCGCTCGCTAACCCCCATGATCATCTTAGGCTATAAGGATGCCACACGCCAAATTTCGGTTAGATCCCCTCAAAACTGGCCGTGCATAAGGAAGAAAAAAACAGACAGACATGTATAATTTCGACTTTCTATATACAACTATCGGCTTACCCGACCTAAGGCCGGCCGGGAATTCAGACCGCAGGCCCACACCCCATACCTCTCGGCGCCTTTGGCGTCTCATCTCCTGATGAGTTATTGTGTAGTATAGATATGATATAGGATTAGGCGCTCGAGGGAAGCACCTGTGCCGATAACCAGTTCCATCTGTTCAGCCGTTTCAATACACTCGGAACTAGCGTATGACTGCACTTGGCCACGGCTAATACCGCGTTGTATATGAGCCACGCGGTAAAAACTAGTGGATGTAGGCCTAACGAGATTAGCGACGGCGATAAGACTGATAGCGTCTAACCCCTTGCAGGCTGCGCTAAAACAAAGGCCGTAAATCGAATTTTACGTTGTTTCTGCTGCTGCTGTTGCTGGATTGCTTGCTTTATGACCCGCAGGATTGGCCGGATTGACCTGGATTGGCTTGACACATCTTTAATGGGAAGAGAAATGAGTTAAGCTACCCAGTGGGAATGGGAGGAAATAGGAGTACTATAAGTGCATCCTCCGTCACCTCTAAAACGAACTTTAAAAGTGCATCACAGCAGGGGTTAAATTACTTTTGAAAGGGTGTTGGAGCCCTATTTATATACAATGGCCGAAATATGCAAATCCCAGTGTCACGCCTTGATTGCGCATTTGCGCATGTGAAATGATTATTATCATAGTACTATTTTAGTAATATGCTAACTACAAGTTGTCAGTTACCTGAAATGTTTTCTAAAAGTCCTGAAAACATTGTTTTTTTTAATTTTTCATTCAGACTGTGAGAAATGACAGCAGTATTGTAGCTATCATGATCTGGATATCATGATCTTACCAGACCAGTGTGGCATCAACTCCGGAGGTTGATGGAGACGCGTCCCTCAACGTTCTACCACGGATGGGGTGCATACCCATTGGAAAATTTTCCTCAATGTTTAACCTTGTTCTCTCTTCTATAGTCAAGATAAGCCGAATAAAGGGTTTTTAGGCTTAATAAATAATGCACTAAAACACTTGGTGACTATACTCTATAAGCCATCTGGGTCTGGGAGATGTTACAGGGAATGTCCCCGAATGTTGTTGATGCGGTGACGCCAGCGGAGGCGACTCTCTTGTTAGTTGTTTCAGTCTATATGCTCAAAATGCGCGGTTCATCAGCCCTTATGACGACGTTGTGGTGCTTTTATCGCGGCGTGATGAGTGAAGTTGCGGTGCAGGCTGGACGACGAGCTGAAGGAGAACCAAAGACGACGCGACGAACTGGCCGATCTGACCTGTCGCCTGACGCAGAAGGAACACGAGGCGTTCGAGCTGACTAAGTATGTGGCATGTCTCAAGAGCCAGCTGGCACTGATGGCACCAAAGCTGGAGAAGTACGAGCGAGAGGTGGAGGTCTACTCTCAACAGTACGTCACGTCACTTCACTCTCGGCAGAGTAGTTTCACTATTTGCCACTGTTTGTATGCTTTCGCCACCCGACAGTGTGAGCGAAGACAGACCACAATATCTCATGAACGGCTTGAGCAACCTCGATGAAACTTCACTGGAATTATTATCCTCTTCTGACGACCTGATTAGACTGTGAAAGTCAAAGGTCAAGGTCACAGCAGGTCGTCGAGGTCAAATATTGTGAACACCATATCTTATGAACTACTTGAGCAATCTTGATGATACGATACGATACGATACGATACAGTATATTTACGAGCGCTCAAAAAGCTGACGACATGGCCAGCCTAATCTAGCACACGGGACAGAAACGAAAGAATAAGGAAAACTAAAAACAACAAGAACTCATCAGGAGATGAGATAGCGAACGTGAACTTTTTAAGACGATATCGCACACGTACTTCAAAATACCGAAAGAGAACCTACTTTGTTTAATAAATTACACAATAGCTAAGCAAGTACTGCGCATTAAGTCTTGAATTTATGAATCTGCTATAGAATTTCCACCTTGCAGTTATAAAATATTTATACCGGGGGCGTCGCGCGGCAGGCCCGCCGTGGAGTGTTACAGACGACGACAGACGACAGACGACGACAGATGCTAGAGAGCAAAACAATACTGGCCCCTACATGTGTAGGCGGGCCAGTAATAAAATGCAGCCGTGACAGTAATGTAGGCTGTAAACAACGTTGATTGGACATATTGGAGAGTGGTCCATTGGCACCGACAGACTGGACAATTGAAGGATTCGCAGCAATAATCCGATAAGTCCCACTTTCTCGATTTCGAGAAAAATGCCCAGAAAGGCTGTAGATGACGGACAACAAATTACTGATTTTTACATGCTCGCTGGTTGCTAGCTCGAAATTACAACACCAGCAGATAAACTAACAATTGACACAATTAATTCGACATTTAAGATATCGATAAATTATGTGTTTATCATCAAAATTATAGAATTAACGCCATTGTGCAAAATGAAGTGAATAACGATGTTCTTGCAAAAACTGTTTGTATTGATAACTCGCATTAAGCTGATAAGGTTATTGCTTTGAGTAGTTTAACTGTGAACGTCCAAAACATAGCGACTTGTTAAGTTCTTTCATGAAATACTTGTATACCGTAATAATTTGAGTTACCAGTCTACTGCTCAATATGCTATAATACATTAATAATTGTCTATCATACATGTAATGTGACCAGCTTACGTTACTTGCATCTAACACCCATACAAGACAGGAAGTTAATTGTCCCAAGAGCCTGGAATATTGCTAGGTGAATTTGTTTATATCTGTCGACCTTTGTCAGTGTCCGAAAAACTTAGTAGGGCCAAGAATATGTAGCGGAGAGGGAGACGGCAGACAGGAGAATGGGAGGAAGAAGAATTGGAAGTGGAGGCGAATGGAAGAAAACAAAGCAACGGAAAGCTAAAGAAGCAAAGAAGGGAGGAACATAAGAAAAAAGCGACTCGGCGAGACAGATGCTAAACCATTCGTATCGTACGATTTATTAAGCTGGCCGCATCTAACAGAAAGCGTTATGTTTCGGTCTGGCGTCCGTCCGTCCGTCTGTCTGTTCCATTTGTGTTTCTAATGTTAATAGGGCGCGCGGCGTCTTTTTTCTAACCGTAATAAGGGCACACGGCGCATACTCAACGTGACTCACCAGCGACAAGGCCAGCGTACATTAGGAGAACGGACTGCTTGTTATACTGGTCACGCTGCTACTGGTTGTAATTTATCATCATCGTCTTTGTCGTCGTTGTCGTTATCAGTAGAACATTAAATTCATGTAGGACTAGTGTACATGATACAGTAAGAACACAGTTGTAGTGCTCTGCGACAGAAAATGAATGACAGCATGTACACCATGCGCCATAAAACGTGCCACTGTATTTTTACTATAACTCCCATATTTCTTGATGCATGATTTTTTCATTGTATGTACCAGTGTAAACAGGAATGAATATTTGACAGAATAGGTATAAAATTTACAACTTCACAATTTATTATTGTGTCTTAACATGCGGCAGTGGTAGGCTTATCTCCAGTTCTGGATGACCACCTGCAGTGCGTTCGATCGAACTGGTCGCAGAAAGTCGTCCAATGTTTGTCTTTTCAATTTTTTGTTAGAGCATTTGTTGATGAATATTCGGGAAGAAAGTCTTTTAGATTCCCGCAGGTTTTGATCAAAATTTTTTATTGCGAACTCAAGATATACGCATGAAATAACTCGGTGAAGTGAACATTGCAGTGTGATGCAATTATGACGTCATCAGTCCGTTAAATAACCACATTGTAGGTTATTCTTTCCTGTTTTCATTGGTACAAAAAGTCTAAAAAAAGCCACCGGAAATTGTGGGAGTTATAGTGAAAAATAAAGTGGTACGTTTTTATGGCCCATGATGAATATATGTGAACAATAACCGATGACGCGCTGGCCGCAGGCTCACGGCTGAGAAGAAGATCCGACAGGACTTCGAGGATAAACACGAACAGCTCGTCGCCAAACTCAACTTTGACGCTCGCCAACATGAACAGGTATCTACATCGGTGTTTTACAATAGACTGATTGATTGTGATAGCTGCATGCAGCATGAGAGCACAGTTTCTAGTCTTACAGAGACAGTGGCGTCGCCTGTCTGTTTCACTAAGATGCGTTTTGTGGAAGCCTTTCGTGATGGTCCGGGCACTGCAAACGTGTTCGATGCACTGTTAACTTAGCGCTTGTCTACAGGAGATGGACGTCGGTCAGGTAGTATTGCCGTGATACTAACAATCTGTTGTTTCGTGCGCTTTTATCCCGAGGACCGTGAAGTCCGCTTAGTAGGTGTGGCGCGGCCGTTTAAGTTATTGCTACGATCTTGTGATTAGACAGCGTGTATGCATGCGTGCGTATCGCGTAGGTAAGTATGGACTGGTGACAGTGGTGAGGCTCTGACGGATTCACATCGCCGCCGCCACAGAACTGAACTGGACTGGTTCTCAACGGTTTACGGACGTTTCCCGGATAGTCCCCTTTCCCGGAAAGACGTTTCCCGGACCTAATTAGTGCACACATTTCTTTAAAAGTCAGAGAGTTAGCGCCGTGCAACTGAGCGAAGCGACTTACCGCCGGAGCGGCCGGACGGTGACCAGACGTTCCAGGGTAGCGGCGTCACGACACTCAAAGAAACGCGCGCCGCTGCCGCCGCCATCGCAATGACACAGAGGATGCGACGCTGGAGTTGAATACTTACTACTATTGGATTAGAAGTTATCCATCTATTCACTCATTCACTATCTACTTTTTTACGGCACTGGACAGCCTATACTGTGCTGATGTGCCGTTAAGAAACTACTCACTCACTTAGAAGTGAACATGATCAAAGACGATTGTTGGCGTAAACTGCAGCAAAGTGAGAGGCACTTCTAACAAAACCTTAAGCTGAAGACTTTGAGTTTTCGGCACGCTATGCCTTCGCTCGCCATTACATTGCTCTTGTCGACGTTGATGAGTAAGCTGTATTTGCGTCTGACTCGATCTAGGCGATCCACCAGCTCAGAGAATTTGACGCGGCACAGATAAGCCGATCTCAATACAACTCGACTAATGCGAAATGGCCACATATGCTAGCTAAATGTTACTTTCTATGATCCGTGTCCCGTTCAGAGAAACGTATTTACGGGAAAGAGAATTTCCGAGAAACGTCCGTAAACCGTCCTGGACGTGTTCAGAACTGCGAACTGCCAGTTCAGTTCTGTTCAGTTCAGTGACGGTGACGGGAACGGCCTGTATGCAGACTGACGGCGTTCAAGTGTTTTGTGCGTGAACGCATTTAGCAACTGCGCGACGTCGAACAGCGTCTCAGCAACGCGTACAAGTTGATCGAGGAGTTGAACGATAAACTACGCCGAAGTTCTGAAGGATCAAACCGCGGTTCTATCGCACAGTTGCTGCAGGTATACCGTACACGTTATCATCTACGAAAATATGTCTCAATTTCGACAGAACAGGAGGCGTGGCCATGGCTCCAGGGTACATTCTGAATGCAAAACCCCGTCTTTCGTTGTAAAATTTGGCAAAACTAACGAGAAATTTGACTTTATGCTTAATTCCACAGCTCACCACAATGAATCTTTGTTTACTTCATTCAAGTTACAAACAGATCCCTATTTATGTAGTGTTTTGTTCTGTTCTTTAGTCGCTCTTGATCGGAGGATAGTGGCTACATATGTCCTCTGTCATTCTGATTGGCTCTTCCACAGAGAGTCCTGTCCACGTATTGATGTTCTTCATCCAGGCCATACGTGGTCTTCCTCGCCTGCGTGTACCTGACATTGTTCCTTGCATTGTCTCTTTCTCTAGGCAACTCCCTCTTGTCCTAATGGTGTGACCATAGTATGTTAGCTTCCTTGATTTGACAGTGTCTAACAGTTCCCTCTTTACTCCAGCTTTGTTAAGAACCCACTCTTTTTTCTTTGCTGCCCACGCAACCGGCAGAATCTTTCTCAGTCCTTTCATATCAGAGGCGTCAGGACGTGTTTTTTCATTCTTTCTGAGTGTCCAGCTTTCACAGCCGTACGTTGCTACAGGCCACACTAGCGCTTTTATTAGTCGTATCTTCGGTGAAATAGGTATGCTCTCCCCTGCCCACCTGCTCGAGTTGCTTATTCTAAATGAGTATGCAGCACGCTGTGCCGTCGCTCGCCATTACCTTGGTCTTGTCGACGTTGATGAGTAGGCTGTATTCACGGCTGACTCGATCTAGGCGATCCACCATCTCCTGTAGTTTTGCCTCCGAAGTGGCCAACAGGATAATGTCGTCAACGTAGCGAAAGTTTGTGACTACTCGCGCTCCAATTTGTGCATGGTTCACCTTGCAATCCACCGAGGGTCTTCGTCATCACCAGATCCGCTATAGGATGTTGAACGAGTACGGAGAAAAGACAACATTATCAGACTCCTTTCTGAACACGAAATCATTCTGATAGTCTTCCCGCTAGCAAGCTGTTTCCTGTACACTTGGCCAGCAAGTCAATCAAGTGCAGATGATATCTCATCATTCTCATGTCCATCATAGTCATACAGAGCTTATCATGGGAGATCGAGTCGAATGCCTTCTTGAAGTCCTCAAAGCACATATAGAGTGGTTGCTGGTGCTCGCATGCCTTGTGCAATTATGTAGTGTATACAACATATATAGTAGAATTCAACTTTTTCTGTAAAGATACAAGGGTCCTGACCCGTCATGTTAAAACTGCTTCCACCTAACATCTAAATAAGAGTAGTCAGTAATTTGAATATTTTTTATAGAATTCAGTTATCTTGACATTATCTGTCCATGTTCTCGTAAACAGACTGGACAGTTTTTGGTATCGAGTTGTGTTTTGTACAGTGTAGATGACGGAAGCGACTTTATTCACAAATCCTTCCTTCTGTGGACTTCTCCGTTCCCTCAAGATTGGCATCACGGACTGAGACTCGGGCCTGATCATGTGCTAATCGGCTCTTATTTTATTAATGTAAAAAAACTTAGCAGTTTAAAACGACTTGTAAGGACAACAGTGGCTATGTCGCACAACTAAAACAGCAAAAATCAAAAAGGTGATATTACTTGTTAG
>Ga0209363_1000932_pt1 | contig 12916 bp, 8 predicted proteins | sample WorMetexBAHAMAS3_FD_187385 | JGI IMG/M metagenome (GOLD analysis project Ga0209363, IMG submission 187385) | Marine gutless worms symbiont microbial communities from Max Planck institute for Marine Microbiology, Germany - Inanidrilus exumae... | ecosystem: Host-associated > Annelida > Digestive... | reverse complement strand
ATTTACAGGTCACGTTATTTAGCACATGCGCAGACATCGCGTTCGCCTTTTAACACAGGGCCGTACACTATTTTGGCAGATAACTCAATTTACCTTGATCGTAGAGCCGTGGAGGTTGCATAGTGAATAGCCAAATCGGGGTCAGGGATTTCAAATATTTGGGAAAAAGTTGCCCCCTACGCACAGGTCACGTGATACGGCGCATGCGCAATGGCTCCAAACGCATTGTTAACGGTGGCCTATGGCAGACATCAGAATTCATAAGTCAAGAACTGATAGGCGTAGGATCTTCAAACTTGGTGGAGGGTTGACTACGTGACCTGCCATGTTTGGCCACTGTCCAAGGTTAAAAGGTCAAAGGTCAAGGTCTCAAGGTCACGTAACGTATCCGCACCAACAACGGTGTAACTCGGCGATGGATAGTCGCATCAACTTCAAACATGGTGGAAATGATCAACGTGGGTGGCTCAACATGTGGCATGCTTTCTTGGACAGTCGGCCAAATAAACCGGAAGTAGAAATATATCGGACTGTTTGCTTTTCCGATGAAAAAATCAACTGAAAACATCCTCAAATTGGAAGCGGAAACATGGCCGTTTCACGCATGCGCAGTAAAAAATACGCAATATAACCCTTATTTATGGCGGAATCGCCGAAATTCCCGCGCCTTGTAGGAAATTGGGGTCAAGGAACACGATGGTGACGTTAGATTTTGGACCGGAAGTGGAAATATGGCCGTTTCGCGCATGCGCAGTAAAAATACGCAATAAAAACCTTGTTTATGGCGCAATCGCCAAAATTCCCACGCCTTATAGGAAATCGGGGTCGAGGAACATGATGGTGATGTCAGATTTTAGACCGGGAGTAGAAATATGGCCCGTTTCGCGCATGCGCAGTAAATACGCAATATAACCCTTGTTATAGGAACAATTTGGTCGTTGTTATGAGGCAGATATCACGTTCCACAGAATGTGTTTCTAGTTCGATAAAAAAATCAACTGAAAGCGCCCTCAAATCGCCTAAATTTCGCCATTTGCAAGGAAATTGGGGTCAAGAAATCAAACGCCGATGTCAGAATTTTTTACTGGAACCGTTTAAATAGACGTCTATACGCATGCGCAGTGAAAACGTAGCTAGAAGTCGCCACAATTGCTGCTAAATTTCCAAAATATCAATCACTTCATGCGAAATTCCGGACATTGTTGTTTTTGTTTACAATCACGGTTGTAGATTTTGAAACATATTCACATATTTAATATTTCATATTTAATGAAAGCTACAAGCCTACAAACTTACAATTATTTACTGCACAATTACAACTATTTGAGTACAATAATGCAACAATATGAATTACTTTCCCCGAAAGTACAAAATATCAAATAACGCGTTATGACGTCACAGATTCTAACTTTCTATGGATCGCCGACTGTTGCATAATGCGCACGTTTGAAAACGCAACCGCAAACAGGTACTGGACGAAGGCCATGCTGCCCGTGTATCCAGATGTGAACATGACAGCTGACGATAGCTCAATAGTCGGGATTTGTAGTTGAAGCGAACTTCTTGATTCAGCCAAAACTTATCGAGACGAATCTTGAAGGCATTAACACTCGGTGCGTTCACCACGTCAGCAGGCATCGATCCATTTAGAAACACCTCTGACTGTAAAAACGTTTTTGCGCAGATCCAAATGAGATTGTAACTTGAACAGCTTTTTGTTATGGCCTCTGGTATAATTGCAGTACGAGCTTGGCTGTAGGTATGGTACACATTCCGGATCATAGTAACCATGAACAATTTTCAACACTTCAGTCATATCACCTCTGGCTCTTCTGTACACCAATGTAGGTAGCTGTAACTTTTGTAGCCGGCGGGTGTATGACAACTGTCTGAGTCCAGGAAGAATTTTAGTAGCACGTTTTTGTACCTTTTCAACTTCCTCAATCAGTTTTGCCCTAAATGGGCTCCATACAGTCTTAGCATATTCTAGATGACTTCTGATCATTGACTTGTAGAGCAATAGAAAACACTGAAAGTCTATATTGTCAAAGTTTCTTTTGATAAGTCCTGTGATCCTGTTGCATGTCTTGACTTTACTCAAGATGTGGCTTTCAAAATTGAGATTACTGTCAACCAGGACTCCAAGATCCTTCTCTTGAGTGACTCTTTTGAGATCTTGACTGCCAATTCCAACTAGTAATTTATAAATGTGTGTACTGCTAGGATGAGCTTTGCCCACTGTCATAATCTTACATTTGTCTGCATTCAGCTTCAGGTGCCATTTATCACTCCACTTACTGACTGTAATTGGATTCCACTAAAAATTTTCATGTCATCTGCAAAGAGATACATATTACATTTAATATTGTTCACGATGTCGTTTATGTATATCAAAAACAATGGGGTCCAAGTCCTGGGGACGCCACTCACAATCCATTCCCATGCTGATTCGTGGCCCATGACCACAACTCTTTGTTTACGTCCTGTCAGGAAAGACTGAATCCATGTAAGGACTTTGCCACTAAATCCATACGATGTTAGTTTGGTCAACAAACGACGTTGTGGCACGGTATCAAATGCCTTCTGGAAATCAGTGTATAACACGTCAATAGATATGCCAGCATCGAGCAGTTTAGTCCATTCATCCAGTACATTAAGCACACGTATCATACGCGTATTTTATTTTTGAAAAATAGGTACGTGTTTTACGTATTTTATTTTATCATACGCGTATCCTCGAACTCTGGCCCTTTAGATGAGCAAAAATTAGATTGCTAAGTTAATAAAACAGCAAATATTAATGTAAAAAACTTAACAGTTTAAAACGACTTGTAAGGACGACACTGGCTTTGTCGCGCAACTAAAACAGCAAAAATAAAAAAGAACAGGTGATATTACTTGTTAGCACATTGACTCTATGGCGATGTGCTGATAAGTAATATCACCTTTTCTTGTTGATTTTGCTGTTTTAGTTGTGCGACATAGCCACTGTCGTCCTTACAAGTCGTTTTAAACTGTTAAGTTTTTTTACATTAATAAACTTAATGATTGCTAAAGCACATAGATGAGCCAACCAAATCTCACGTTGTTTTCTTAGCAAAGATAACGAAAACTCGTTAAAGCCTTCATAACGTATGTCCGACTTATTCTCAAATATTCTAGTCGTGTTTGGTCATCGCATACTGTTGGCATGATAAATTCCATAGAATCTCTTCAGCGTCGTTTTACCAAGAAATTACATGGCATGTCATCTCTAACATACGATGAATCGTGTGGTTACCATTTGGAACCCACTGCCGGCCGAGATTTTTAATGTGGTTACCGTCCCTGCTTTTGCTGCAAAGCTTTGCTCGCGTGATTTAAGTCGTTATTTGTTATAGACTGTGTATATCTGTTGTATAAATTTCTTTTTTTAATTTTTTAAGGTATAGACTTAAGTGTACGCGTACCTGTCTATACCTTCACTGCACTTACATTTACTGTTTGGTATATATTGTGTGTGTGATGATGTGTAAATTTCAATACAATACAATACAATCTTGACTTCTGCACATCACACAAGTGGGAGTATGGCAGTCTCTGCTGAATAATTGCATCCAGTACTGTTTTGATTGCTGTTTGTTTTTCTCTATGTTAGCCCAAGAACTCAAACAGTTAGGGGTGAATTTTCATGAAATTTGATAAATACATACATTATGGACTAGAGAAGAGTTGTTTAAATTTTGGAAGGTTAGGGCTAGGGTTGGGGGCTGGAATTACAGTTAATAGATAGTAGTAGTCGATTGATGTTAAAAGTGAAAGTGAATTTGGGAAAAACAATTTATAGTGTACAGCAGAAGTGTCGTGTTCACACCACAGTGCAGTAAATAAGTAAGAAAGACAACACGAAGCAGAGGAGTTGGCTTTTCATGTGTAACACACTATTGCGGTCGCGGAGGTATGCACTCAGCAGAGTGCTGTATAGTTTGGAATGTTTATGTTTCTACAACCCTACTATGAAACAACTGATATTCGTGAAATTCTGATGATACAGTAAGTAATTTGCTATTGTGGCTTTGTGTGGTTTGCTAATGCATGTTGTGCCCCAAAAGTATTGTCGATACAGTATCATTGTCACCGATATTAACAAGCCTGGAAGCAGGCATTGTGTGATGATTTGTCGGTGTAAACGTGTGAATATTTCGTGTGCTTATTTGATGTGTGTGGTCACTTGTCAGACGCCGCTGCATCTGGCTGTCATCACTGGTCAGCTGGAGGTCGTTGTCTGTTTGCTGGAGGCTGGTGCCTCACCCAACTGTACCGATAGGAAGGGTCTAAACAGTCTGCATTTAGCCGTCGTCAGCAGCTACATAGAGTGTCTGCGTGCTCTGCTGACACTTGGTCACGGACCTGTCGACCTAAATGCCATGAACTATGAAGGTGAAATACCCTATGTTCCAATAAAGTATCTCATATCTGTTTTATTGGGTTTTGTGTTATACTACTGTTAGATCCATGTGCCGAATTTGTTTGGGTTAGTTCTCCAGCTAATCAGAATTTTTGGATGATTTATGGCTGACCTAAGGTGACCGTAATTTGGGCACCACAATCCGGGATGAGCGCCGAAGACGCGAATCGTAGGGTGCAAGCTCCACAGGCGCAAGACGTCGGGGGTCCGACCTAGGGGTCTAGGGGAGCGTCATCAGCTCCCCCTGCAGAGTCTGGGGCGGAGCCCCGGCAGCCAGCGATTTTTTCGTATATACAAATAAAATTTGAGCTAATTTTTGGCCACTGATGCATAAGCATACGGCTGCAGAGATGGGCAAATCGGGCCAATCCGGGACACCAAGCCAAAAACGGGACAAATGGGCGTCCCGGGAGAACTGTGATTTTTTTTCTGGGACACGTTGTTAAAAACCGGGACTGTCCCAGAAAATCTGGGACGGATGGTCGCCTTAGACTGGCCAGGTGTTTTTTTACTTATTTTTGGCTTGAAGAGTTTTCGACTGATATTCGGCTAATTTACGGCTAAAGTTTGACATGTCCTTCAATGATAACTTAGATCTGGTATCAAGTTATATACATATGTAGCTATACTATTATTGAAATATTTACTTCACCCTCGGGAGCTGTGGCGAAGTATTGTAATGAGCACGTCTGTGTGTTTCTGTGTGTGTCTGTCTGTATGTGTGTCTGTCTGTCTGTCCGCGAGCATATCTCTCGAACCACATGCACGATCTTTACCAAATTTTTTATGCATGTTGCCCGTCGCCGTGGCTCGGTCCTCCTCTGGCATGGTGACGAAATCCCAAGGGGAAAGGCAATTTTGGAGGTTTTCTACACCATTGGCAATACATTGTACAGTATAGCATTTGGGACCCAGGCTGAAATGACTGAACCGATCGAGATGCCGTTTGGGTTAATGACTTGGGTGGGCCTTAGGTACCATGTGTTAGATGGGGGACCCGATTCCCGAATGGGAAGGGGGAATTTTGAAAACGTAGCGGCCCATTGTAACGTAATGGGAACTCTACTGTGCGCTGTGCAAAGACGGCTGAACCGATCGACATTCTGTTTTGGATGAAGAATTGGGTGGGCCCACGGAACCATGTATTAGATGAGGTCCAGATCCCCAAAGGGGAAAGGGTAATTTTTGGCGGTTGTCCGGGCATTCAAACCTATTGGCAATCGTCGCTGCAAAAGGATAACGTCATGTAGCAGAAGAGATAGAACAAGCAAGCACAAATAGTATTCTGAATTTTGTCGAAAGGCCTCATCGCCGACTTGTTACCCCTCCCGGCTGCGAATGAATTCATCCGATTGACTCCATCTAACACGTGGTTCCTTGAGATCGATTGGTTAAATGCTTTTCAGTTGGCGGCACAACTGCAAAAATCGCCCATTGCCTTAGGTGATCTGGACCCCAGGCCCCATCTAATACGTGGTTCATTGGGTCTACCCGAGTCAGCTTTAAACGGCATCTCGATCGGTTCATCTGTTTTGCTTATGAAAGTGACCAACAGACACACACACGGTTGACCACGCTACTCCATTATTTGGAAACAAAAACTGGGCCCGAATAGCAAGGAAGTAAAGAGGAAGCTATATTTATCTATGTTGTAAACGTCAAATCTTTCTTAAATGACAATGGCAGACAAATGTACGTTGAGACGGTATGCACTGCCAAGTAATTTTTCGGCGGCAGCAGGAACGGCCGACGCTGACACAGTCGAATTTTTTTCCGGCTGATTTTCGGCTAAAACAAAGAATACTTTTTTAGTGTTTCGTTACCAGAACAAGTGGGAGGAAGAGAACTGAGGCGGGATTAGATAATCCCGGTTCACCGTTACATATAGATCAAAGAGTGTTTTGCCTCGTCATCTTTGGTTGGCTGCGTGGCACAGTGGTACAACGTCGGTCTGTGACCGGCAAACTTTTCTTGTCCTACGCTGGACCTGCAGTTGATGGGTGACCACTTATGTGGGCAAACCGTCCGCTATAAGGTCAGCCAACTAAACCAACACAGCCTTTTATTATTTCGAGGTCGATAAATGAGTACTGAGCTGTAATCGGGTGTGTGCCACCTCGCTTGGCTGGCGTCATCTGTTGAATGCTTACAGAGTAAGGGCAGGATGGTTCATTCCATGAATGACTTGAACACGTTTGATAAAACTGACAGGGAATATTCACAAGCCCCAAGTGATGACCTGATTAGATTCTGTAGTTAAAAGGGTCAAGGTCACAACAGGCTGTGGATGTAAAATCTTGTGAACAGCATATCTCTTTAAATACATGAGCAATCCTCATGATGCTTGCAGTGAATAACCAGTAGCTGCTACTGATGCCTGATTAGATTTTGGAGGTCATAGGTCAGATGACATGCAGAAGCTGCTCGTGCTGCGAACACATAATAAATTTGGTGATAGGAGTTTCTCAGTTAGTTGGAGTTTAGCGTCCCCTTTCAGCACAAATATGGCTATATCAGAGACAAAAGGTCATGGGTGGAGAGCTATCGCTACCCAGTGAAGGAAGGCCAGCGATATATTAACCTCAACCCTGGCCTGATGTTTCTCGGCCGCCGGTCCTCGATTGTGGAACGATCTTCCACCCGGACTACAGCTACCGGGACTCTCCTTCAACGTCTTCAGACAGTCTCTGAAAACTCATCTCTTTGGCGACTGAAGCGCCTAGTGACTCTTTTGAATCATAGGCGCTATATAAATAATTTTATCTATCTATCTTTTAGATAAATGTCACAGCAGGCTGTCGAGGTGGCGAAGGCAACCACGTCGACGCTCAGTCATCAAAGTCCGTCTTCTCTCATTGTGTGCGGTGCGTGGCTGACTGCTTGCAGGTCTGACGCCACTTCACGTTGCCGTGAAGTTGAACCGAGCCGAACTGGTTGCGATGCTGATCGCAGCGGGAGCAAACGTCAACGTGGCAGATGGCAAGAGCGGTCACACTCCGCTGCATCTCGCTGCCGAGTCTGGTCAGCTGGACGTTGTCGAGCTGTTGCTAGCCAAGCGAGCTGACGTTCAGCTGACGAGTTACTACGGCTGTACAGCAATGCAGTCGGCGTCGGCACGCGCACACAACCAGATTGTCAAGCTGCTTGTTGAGCATGGTGCAGAAACTCTGCCGGACAACCGGGTACTGCACTGCTTCTCATCGCCAGTGACATTCACTCGCCAGTCGAACTGGTTGAGATGCTGATGCTCAATACATAATTGTTGTCACGTGAACTAAATGTGTTTCGTGTAATGACATGAGTGTGAACGTTTTAGGCCAAGATGGAGTAGTGTGGTCTGTCTGTTGTGTCTGTTGGTCATGTTTGCGAGCCCTGGAAAAATGGCTAAACCGACCGAGATGCCGTTTGGGGGCCTGAATCAGATGGGCCCAAGGAACCATGTATTAATGCAATGGGGTCCAGATCCCTCAAGGGGACTGGACAATTGTTTTGGGTTGTTCGGCCCATTGAAAAGCATTCTGAGTCACTGCTGAGATGTATACAGTGAAAAAATCCAATACAATTATCAGTGCAACTAAATATAATTCTTTGACCACTTGTTACATATCTTTTCAGCTTCATGAAGTATTGTTTAATAAGCTTTTCTTTGTGAAAGGGTGATGGTATAGTATTGTTGACTTGCGATCTCACTTGGAAACACCAAATGCAATAGGATGTTATTTTAACAGCACAGCCTACAATAGATTGTATTGGAAATACATAACATTAGGCAAGTTACTTGTTGGATAAAATGCTTTAGAATATTGCTTGAAAATGATCATAGATTTAGTTTTAAGACAGCACAAAAAAATCTGTATAGGTGCTGTATGTATAATGTCAAGATGCGACAGCAGAATGTTAATGTTTTATTTAAGAGTTTGATGTTGCGTTGCAGGTGAAGCATGAAGCAAATGAAACTCAAGAAGTGAAAGTCCACGCAAGACGTCTGTCAAAGAACAGTAGATCTCCGAGAACTCCTTTATCTCAGAATGATCAGTGAAGAGTGTATGATGAGAGGTCTTGATACAGATATTACCCAACAGCAATGTTACTCACGAGGCATTGTCCAGAGTAGCTGTTAAATGTGTTGAGTGTAGAGAACTGCATGGAAATAGCTAATCCACTCCATCTCCAACTGTTAAGAAACAAATTTTATTTATCTTCAGCTGCCCACATGAAACAAGTATCTTATATAAGTTTGTCCTCACAAAATTATATCTCTTATCAGCCATTCCCACTGCCTGTATCGTGATGGTGATGTTGTCCTGTTGTCACTTTGAAGTAAGTATCTAATGTTTTTCATGAAAGCTTTTAAGGCTTTTATGCAGATCAAAACATAAAATATTTGGCAATTGTTATAATGATCATAAAAATAAAATGGTTTTAAGCAAATTGCGTAATAACTACAAAGTTCATGTGTGATTTATTTCTGAATTCTAAAGCCCAATTCAATATTTGCAGGAGCAGCTAAATCTGTCTACATGCTGCTACTGATCTGTCATCATATGAATGCAGAATTAGTCCTTCGACAGAGTATTCAGCATAATATGACAGTGTCTGGACTTGGCACGTTGATAAGCTAGACCCCATAGAACAGCAGTCTAAAGATCCCACACCAGTAATTGGCTACCTAGTGGAAGTTGTCCTTCTAGAAATTGACTGTCAAAACAGCAGCAGCGCTGTATGGAGAACAGCTGTGCTATCTGTGCTTTAATAACTAGATGTTGTCAATGTGTATTTACAGCTTTGCTAACATGGCAGCCTTATCTTTCCCGTAGAATAGATGTACTGTCCGTATTCTTTAACAGACCTGAGTTGATGGTGGTTTGATACAATTGCCACATCACCATTAAAACCTTGTGAATTCTTCCCTGTGGTGTAATGGTAATTTCCATTAGTAGAGCATTACCACAGCAGTCACTTCAGTTACTGTGGAAAGTCTACAGTTATTATGATGACTCTGTCATTCTGATTTCCACACAGTGCTCTAGTTCAGGTCTCAGTGAGTGGCTTGTGCTCAGCATGGATTGCTGGTTGTTTGCCAGTGTAGAGTGCAATTACTGCAGTCATTGTGTGAATAAAAGTAGCTGTGTAGTCATCGATGACATTTGTATATATTTTGTGTGTAACCATTATGGAACTTCAAATACACACGCACACTATTTCAATAGCTGTTTTTAGTTAAACCAGCATTAGCTGGTTGTCCTGTTGATTTTTTCCTTTGTTACTTTACCCATGGGAGTGGTGGTGAAGTATTGTAGTGAGCAAGTCTGTGTGTCTGTCTGTCCACAAGCATATCTCCCGAACCACACGTACGATCTTTACAATTTTTGTGCATGTTGTCTATCGCCGTGGCTCAGTCCTCCAGCGGGGTGACGAAATTTCAAGGGGAAGGGTCAATTTTGGGGGTTTTCTTCCCCATTGACAATGCATTGTATGGCCCATATACTGGTATGAATTTTGCTATGAAGGACCGATTTGGTTTAAATTTAGTTATTTACCATAAAGTCAGACAGAATTTAATTTCTTATTATTAAAGGGTATAATTGTGACTAGCTATTTTGAAATTGATTAAGTTAAGGTTTTACGTCCCACCTATTACGTTCAGAAACAAACTGAAGCCATTATTACATAACGTGTAACGGTTCTTTTTAGCACATTTGTGGCATCCTGTGCTTTATAAATGTACTTAATAATAATAATAATATTTCGAAATTACTCGCAAACTAAACTAAAAAAGTAACGGAAAAATTTGACGATTATTGGGAAGATTATGGAAACGCATGACGCTGTTGCCATTGTTACTGTGGTAGTGGTGTACCTTGTTGGAGAAAAGAGGACAAATATATATTGATGCATGGACGTAGAAAAGTTAATTTAGAGTTAATGGGACTTAGGATAAGGAAGTGTATAGTGTTAAGGGTGCGATTGCAAACCGCGAGGGAAGTCTGATATTATCTACAATTGCCTTGTTTTATTGTTGTCGTGGGGAGCAGGTAGAATGTAATATAACGTGGAACGTGAACTGTATTACAAAAGATTATTTTACACAACATGCAGCTACAAAATACGCACATATTGTTTAGTTGCTGGTAGTTGGAAACAAGCACAACTCCTTGAAGTCCTAATGCATCAGTTCTCAGAGGTTCCTGTCTAACTTAGGGTGAGTCCAGAAAGTGGCTTTTTGAGCATAACCCCAAAATGTAGTTGTTGCTATCTATTATGATGACATGCAGGTTAGATGAGGACAGAATAACGATGGATCTATCTGGTATTCATTTTTATTGAAAGACCACTCCCATGATTCGGACAGGATCATCCTACATGTGAAAATAAAATTACTGAATTTGCCATTATGCTGGAAATGTATAATTGTTGTCACGTAAACTAAATGTTGATCATCCTACATGTGAAAATAAAATTACTGAATTTGCCATTATGCTGGAAATGTATAATATCTGTTATCTGTGTAGTAATTTATATTTGCTGTCAGTGCTGCCATAGTGCAATCCTATTATCTTGAGATATTGATCTTGATTTTGAGACAATATCAAGACCACAAATTTGGTATTAGTCTCAGACATCTTGGAACACTGAAGGCCAGTTGAAATGAATTAAGTACTAATTAATACAGTCCATCGTCCGGCAATTAGGTAATATTATTCACTGTTTATAAAACAACAGTATTCTGTTACTTTTGTAGAATCATCAGTACTGTTGCTGAGTTGTCCTGACTTCCTATCAGGAACATTGTGCTTAATAGGTGACCTATATTAATGCACACTGAGCTGACTGATGTCACTGAGAACTGCACATGGTTGTGTTTTCTTACAGACAGTGAACTATTACTCATGTACGTCCTTATTCTGGCCTTGGCCAGTGTATCAGCTGTTATGACTGCATGCTTTGATCCTTTGTCGCTGTTATCGTGCATCATACCTATCCTGTTTCATACTGTGTCTGTTATTCTCTGTACAATCAGTACATTGCATGACATTGCATCCACTCATCATCAATAGACAGTTGCACAGTTCAGCAGCAGCTGTAGCTGTCATTGTTATATGCCAATAATGTTTTACGCAATTGACTTAGATGTCTTGTTGAAATTGTTATCAGCGTGTACATGAGTCGTTGAGTTTAACTGATGACTGATGTGTTTTATGTCTTTTCTTTACTGATTGTCATCATATCATTTATGTTTTCATTAACTACAGAGTCATTTTTAATTCTTCACATTAGCACGGAATCTACTCATATCCTGCATTCATGTTGAATGCGTTGTTTTTGTATGAAAACGGCAGGTAAAAAATCACAGTATTCTAGCTATTGTGCTGGTCCGTCCTTGAGGCATCTTCTGGGGGAGATGTGTAAAAGTCGACTCTTTTTTTGAGTTGTGGATTCTTGATCTTTTGTGGTGAATGACCGTTCTTGATATTTAGCTTGTTCTTGATGAAAAAAAGTTTGGCATTGACTCTCAAAGTTTGTATTAATAGAAGGCTATGCCTAGAGTATGGGTACCCATACCCATTACGTTCGTCGGTTTTGATATGGGCATCATAACCTAATTGTAATCTTAACGCTATCTCCAACACTAATCATAACTCTAGTGACCCTACCACGTTACCAACCAACCTAAACTTAAAATGTTCATACAATGACAAAAATTCCCAACTATTTGATACGATACGATATGATACGGTAGATTAATGTGCACTCAAAAGCTGACGAGATGGCCAGCTTAATCTAACGGACGGCCCAGAAACGAAAAAATGAGGAAAAATAAAATCAAAAACCGAGTAGCTCAGAAGAACAAAAGTCCATGGAGGCAGTCCGGGAGGAAGAAGTGAAACTATGGGGGTAGGATTTGTGAAAGAGGTAGGTTTTAAGCCGGGAGTGAAACAGAGAGCCTAGAGGGAGTTATAGATGAACACTGGTGAATCAGAAGAGGAAGAAGTCCAGACGGGTGAAAAAATAGCCGAGTAGGAACTGGAAGAACTGGTACCATAATGAGGTTGACGAAGAGACAGGGAGCTGATTCCAGACACAAGGTGAAGCATAACGGAAGGAGCAATCAGTTATTTTTAGAGAGGATGATGAAGGTGGCCGAGCAAGAGTAACGACATACGAAGAGCGAGTACTCCAAGGACGTTGAATGAAGATGAGGTTATGAAGGTGTGAGGTTGGGTAGTTGTGAGAACTTTGTAGGTAAGTGAGAGGAGCTTGTATATGATGCGCTCAGTGATCCTGAGCCATTGAAGAGAGCGTAGGATGGGAGTGATATGACAGATTGACAGGACTTGGGAGCTTGGCGTAGTGGTAGCGTCGTTGGTCTAGATCAACGAAGTTAACCTACGCTGAGCCCGGTTAGTACTGGGATGGGTGACCGTCCGGGTTCGACCCCCGGGGCGGCACTTTATTTCGGTATGTAAC
>Ga0209363_1000931_pt1 | contig 12917 bp, 12 predicted proteins | sample WorMetexBAHAMAS3_FD_187385 | JGI IMG/M metagenome (GOLD analysis project Ga0209363, IMG submission 187385) | Marine gutless worms symbiont microbial communities from Max Planck institute for Marine Microbiology, Germany - Inanidrilus exumae... | ecosystem: Host-associated > Annelida > Digestive... | reverse complement strand
ATCTGACACCGCTCTCCAGTCAGTGTAATAGTGTATCGGTCGGTCGTCGTCGCCAGACTATTATATGCCTGTAATGCCTGGTGGGGTTTCGCGACCTCAACTGACCGACAGCGACTTGCAGGCTTCGTCCGTCGTGCAGTCCGACGTGGATTCTGTCTGCCAGATTTATTAAACATCGAAGACCAGGTCTCCGACATGGATGATAAACTGTTTCACTGCATTCTGAGAGACAAGCATCATGTTTTACATCAACTGCTACCACCAGAGCGCACTGACTGTGGTTACTGTCTTAGGCCTAGAAGGCATGATCTAACCCTAACCAACAAAACACGCCTAGAAGAACAGAACTTCATTTTCAGACTCGTATATAAAGATAGCTACTGAACTGAACCGAATTTTGCGATCGCTTAGGCCTAATTGTTTTAACATTGTCTCAGTTATAGTTGCGATGTTTTAAGCTGCTTCATGCCAGCTTTTTAATAAACGAATATACAAACGAATATACATACATACATTACATCAGAATCAGATAAATGCTGGACTGCTGGTAGTCTATATGTGAAGTGCCTAAACGCCTCGAGGAGAGGTCCCGGTAAATGCGCACCTCCCTAAAATGTCACAAAGATAATAAATATTCTTTAAGTACTGACGTCACGTGATTATTACAGTGCCACTCCCACTCCATTTAGGTGTAATTTCTCGTTTAGTTTTGCTGAGTGTAAATTCGATAGGTTGATGGCTGCCGAGTTGACGACAATGGCAGGTGGATCGACGGTTAACGTTCCGCTGGGTGATGCGGAGAACGTGGAGTTCCGCGGAGGTAATTTGTACCTCGGTCGTGATGCACCACACAGCTCGTCTCATCGAAGTACGTCCAGTTCCAAGAGTGTCGTCTCGCAGAGCCCTAACTTAATTACATCAGAATGTATGGCGAAGAACTTGTTCTCATTCAAGGTTATACCTAAATCGAGTCTTTTATATTATACGCATTATTGTGTTGTATCGTATTAGTCCTAGTATTGTACTATTTAGCTATTCAGCCGATGGCTGCAAGAGTGTTTTATTAAATCAGTTAGTCAAGGTGAGTCAGCCAGACAGCCTCTTTCGTTCTGGGCAGGGTTCACAAGGCCCTGCTGGATTATCTGCATTGAAGTTGAAGCTGAACCATTGCACGGAGGCTACCAAGCCCACCGAACCAGAATTTAAGTTTTTACGTATGCGAATTGAAAGCTGCTAGTCAGTGTGGTGTGTTGGTTTGGGGTATATGGTTTGGGTACTCACAACAAACACACGTTAATTGTCAACATAGTTCATGGTATCATTACCTCAAACAAGGATAATACTTTTCCTCGTATCGGGGCAGATCGACGGGGCGGGACATAATGTATCCAATTCATTGGATCGGGGTGGCAGGTATTGCGAAACAACAGATCGTATTGGATCGGGTCGTTGGAACAGTGGGGCCAAGTCTCGGATTAACAGACGTCCTTTTGGGGCCTATAATGCACTCGGGGCAGGGGGCCCTACACTAATAGAAAGAGGTAGGCCTGCAGTGAGACAATAATGAAACATTGTGTAATATATGTCGCTGTACTGCAAGTATATCCTAATGAAAAAATTTCTTCGAAACACGTACTGAACACATAGATGCACGGTGGTAGATTAAGGTGGTATGTTAATCCTTATTTTTCAACGCCTTGAGGCACAGTTCTAGATACATGTGGTCAGTGTCAGTTAAACAAAAATATAAATGGGAAGCATACAACAATGCAACTGAACAATTAAGTAGGTAATCGAATAAATGGATAGAACATCTGAGCAACAGGTGAGTAAATCACACCAACTTCCATGAAACAGACTTGTACTTTGCACCGAATTCAAAATCATCGCCAAAACATCGGGGCAGTCACGTGACCATCTTGATCAATCAAAATGTACCCCGCGAATCCACCCTGGTCCGAGTATATGTATTGTCCCTCAAGCAATGTCAGTTAGTATTAAGTGTGCAGTTCAACCAGAGCTATTGTTTATATATTGTCATGTTGCATACATTGAAACTTTTTTTGTAAGCATTCAGAAATAATTAGGCAGAAATTGCTAGATGAACAAATTTTAACTGTGTTTAATGCAGAAGGTCAACCATTACTGTATTCAGTGCATACGTTTTTCAACCTAGGATCTGGTTGATATGGTTTTTCAAGCTCAAAGCCATAGATTAATTTTATGATAGTTATAACTGTGGTGTAATGTATGATGAATTGTTGTAGGAGGGTGCAGTTGATAATGCCATTAAAATATGTGAAACTTCCATCGTTCAAGATAATGTTGATGGCACTGTGGAAGGAACGTGGCTCTTAACAGAGTAAGTGTTGTTAATGGTGTATTAATAGATGACAAAATCCATTGCATACTTAATCATTCTAACCAACAAGGGTCATTTAGCTAGTTTCATAAGTGCTAAATTTGATTTTCAAAGTTTTTGTTGTCAGTGCTAAATTTTAGCAGTGAAGGAAGAACAGCTTAACTCTAAACCATTGCAAGTCCAATACCAATATGCTCAGCTGTTGCTCAAAAACCCACACAACACACTGCATCACGACAAACGGCAGAAATTTAAACCAGTCACATGACCATAACCATGCCCCTTTTGTTGGTGATATGTTATCCTGTTGTTAATATTGATATAGCCTACCTGTGTACAAAATTTGACGACTAGGTTCAGCCATTCCGGTAATATGATTGCAGCCCCAAAAATTTTAATGTGTCACATGACCTGACCACGCCCCTTATCAGGGACAGTTTGTAGTCCGTAGGCTGTGACTTGTACATTTAACCCATACATCAAACTTCGAGTCTTTGCGATCACCAATTACGAAGATGCATAAGGCAATGCAACATGTAGAAATTGAGGTGGTTTAAGGTGGTTAGGGGTCACCCAAGATCATTGGCAACATAACCATTTGATAGAGCACATACAACTTCCTGTTTGAGTTTAATGTAAACTATGAGGCTATCTTGTACCGTTTTCAAGATATCATCGCTTATATTCCAAAAGTTAGAGGTTACGTGACAATGACCACACCCCTTTCATTGACAGTTTGTCGTTAAAACTTTTCTAACATATATACCTCGTTAAACGTGGTATGAATTTACTAACATAGCGCATCGTGTATTCCCTCTGTGGTAGCTGAGCTTTTTGTTTTATGATTAGGAATTAAGATTATGCATTTTAAAAATTTATTTTGTATTTAATATATGAGGCCGAAATAAACTTTTACTTTAAAGTAATTGAGGCTTCTATAATATTTCTGTATTTGAATGTATGGCAAAAAGGCTGACAGTAGCATTAGTGTAATGTGCAATGCAGTCCTATGTCGTGCAATGGCGCATTGTTATCATTGGCTGAACAAAAAATCCTTAAAGTTCATTTGAAGCACTGTACAGTTTGATGCAGTTGTCAACATACTGTGTGCTCTTGTGATCATTGTTTGTGAAAGCCTTCATGTTTGCTGGGTTGTCTTTTCAGCTTGGAATTTTGGGCAATGCTAAAGACCAATGTTTTTGGTCGTGTTTTGATGTAGAATTGATCACTGGGACATGGAAAAAGAGCGGCTTGTGTTGCTGACGACAAAATCCATCCTAATTGTTCAGTTTGATTTCATCTGCGGGGCTATTAGTGATTTCCGTCGCATTCTCTTCAGTACTATTAATCGTATCCAGGCTGGAGATCTGGTTTACCCTCCCTCGTCATTTATGCCGTAAGTACCTTAGTTTCTTTGTTGTTTTGTGGTATACTTTATTATAGTACCATGAAACAATATGTTTCTAGGTAAGCAATACATTTATTCATTGTCGTTCTATCATAATCTAAAGTGTGTACTGTTGTCAGAGAATGGACGCGGAGGGAGTAATGTTTCTAAAGGGCGTGTCATTGAAAGATTTTGCAGTAAATGCCACTTAGGATTGAGGAGGGGCAACCTAGGTTCTGCCAAAGAATGTTTATTAAACTGTAGTTTATGGGTGTATCTGTGTGTGTATGCAGGTGCCACATCCAAAGTGACTAGTTGCAGTTTGTAGAAAACGCGTCACGTTGCATTCAGTAGTGTTAATGATTGCATAGACCATACACAGCATGCAACAGTTAACTGTCAAACGTTTGACATTTCATTGACTTTGACCTTCGCCAAATGATCTATGAGACAAGCTCGGGAAGCAGCTGCAGTGCAGCTGCACCAAATCTGTATGAAAGAAATTCACTCAAAACTCTTAAAGTTTTTCTTGATCTCAAGAAATTAATGTATTGAATTTCAAGAAATTGTGAACACATCAGTACTCCGTACATTTGAATGCCATCGCTGCAACAGGCGTATGAGTAGAGACTAGGGGTGTTAACTGTGGACCAGAGAGCTGGTTGGCACCATCCATGATCTGTAGGCAGTGACTTAATCGGGTGGGGCAGATTCTCGCAGCAACAATATATTGCGTGCGTCCATGGTCTGGCGGCATCTTAATTTTCTTGGCCGTGGGTAACCCAGCAAGTATAGCAGATAATGCAGCACCACAGCTGGCCAATGCATCTGCTCCATGTTATTGATTGTGACAATTGGTCAAAGTCAGACTGTGCCAGTAATCTGCTGCATGGCGTGACGGAACGTTGCCTGTCAACGGCTGCATGTACTGTGATGTACATGTATTGTACAGCCGCGTGTACGGCTGCTAATCCTTCCACCGTATGACCTCCTTGTCCCAATCATTGATAGTTAATGACCAAATGGTCAACTGGACAACGACCAACTTTTCCACAGTCAGTTGGTCAGTTGGTGGTTGACGACCTCTTCTGTACCCTGATTAAGTGAAAGCATCTGCGAGATCAGACTGCACTAGCTGACTAATCAGCAGGGTAGGCAGGCCGGACAAGGTGATGAATGCACGCACACCGTAGCGGGCAGGTACTAGGTCCCAAACGAGCCTTGATCTAGAACCAGGATTGGTCTGCTGACACCCAGAATGTCATTTCCTGGGAATTAACTAGTGCTGGGGAGATGTCAGAAATTTCTGTGACGATGGATGTCGATTCGATTTTTCCTGTAACATCGCGATGTGGATGCGGTGCCAATGTTATAGGATACCTTTGGTTCATTTGCATTTTCCCTCCGACAAGACTACTTACAAACATCAGATGTATCTGACCACTTGTTCCTTTACACCTGCCTTGTACCATGCACGCCGTATACCGTGGGAAGCATGTGAAGACTGGAATGCTTGGTAGTGACTGCAACCATGGTTAAATGGCATCAGTTGACCGGGGGAACGACGTCTGTTCATTCACGCAGGAAATTTTCAACAAACAGCGATGAAGGAGCTGTAAATGCCGTGGCATTGCCGACTCATTTACAAAGCTTGCACGCAATGCAGTAGGCTTAATTACTTAACAATACAACCCTTCACGCTGTCATGCAGACGGCACCACTGAACTGAGCCACCACTCCACCCACACACGTGACACACCACACCCGCTATAGGCCTACAGTTAACACTTGGTCGACACATGGCGAGAGGCAAACATGCAGATACGATGTGACTGGCTTAGAAGTATAATGGGTTGCCGGCTACAATCTTGTCAGTAGTATTACGAACAACATCCTTCGTCTGGAGGCGGAAACGTGATGGGAATGTGTAAGGATGTTTGCATAATATCAGGATGTAGATACTGGTTATCATCCAAGGACTAGAATAAACATCTTAAGTGCAAGTGAACATGTTTTAATGTGTCACTCAACACGTAATAGGTCAGTTTTGGGAGGAATTTTTTCAGGTTGTCAACTACTCTGGGGTGAAATAAAGTGACATGTAACTTTTAACAAGTATGCAAAATTCCCAGGTGTGGCGGTGTACAGTAGTATCACCTGCCACTTACAAGTAGAATTAGCAATACCTGACATTATTTCCCAGCCACAAAGCATCACCGCCACTTGGCTGATGCCAAATATAGTGTTTGATAACGCAAGAGGCACATGCTTGTGAACAACTTCTCCAGGGTGTCCGAGGAGTCAAAACATGGCGATGAGTTACAAGTACAACACTATAGCCAATAATGCAATACAGTGCAATTATAAGACTCACATGGTGCCACGCAGTCCAAGGATGCAGAGGTGCTATGTTTACTGATTCCAGCAACCTTGCATGCTTTGTTGCAGTCTGATTGAAATGTAATGGTTGGGCTGCACTCTCGTATCATACGATGTGTGTGTGTACTTGCATTATGTATAGGCAAAGGCAACACGGAGGAGTTTGCATTCACTGGGGTACCACTCAGCCAACATTCGTGCAGCGCTGGAATCCAATGTGTAATGATCTTGGCTATGTGACACTGGCGCATCATCTGCTCGCTTATAAACCGGAGGAACGTGAGACGTCGATGTACGATGCTGGCGATTTCATTGATTCAGCCATAGCTGCTGCAAACAAGACCCGCGTCGGTTCACCGGTGGTTTGTGAGAAAGGTCCGATAACAATTGAGTCTTACGGCAGCGTGGTGTCGATGATATATAACCAGAGCCATATCGGCTTTAATCTTTCTCGTGGGGGAATACATTTTTGATTGTGAGCTGTCTGTCCCATATTCTGCTTTAGTCTACGTTCTGTATGTTGTATCACTTGTAGACAATATGCTTGATTCTGTCCACGTTTTTGTATATACGACGTAATATATGCTCCAATTTGTGTTGTCTGTTGCTACGAGTAACTGGAACTAGTGAACAATAGTGATATATGCATATAAACTTATGGCCACTAAGCTGTGCAATTATTTTTTGAATATCACAGTGCCATCTGTTAAGGCGATGATTGTAAACTATAAAAAACAAGCCAAACTGTGTATATCATTGCATTTGACTGAGTTACACGTTATTTTCAGAATGTTTTTCTATCTTCTAAGTGCATTAGATACTGATTTTGTGATTGATACAGTTATGTGAAGCTGGGCCTAATTGTGAAGTTTTTTATCTTTAGTGATACAAGGTGTATGCATTTGTTGTTGGTGCGTTGTACTGCTGAATTGTGCCATTTTTTGTCTAAAATGTTTGCATTACACCGTGCAGAAATTGTTTGGATGCTGCAAAGCACAGTAACACATTTTGTTAAACTATTATGTTATTTCAGCTCATAGGAAACACATTTTGGCCATTGGGTGACATTATTTGTGATAACAGAACATTTAGAAAATTTTGCTTTATTACTCTACGGATTTTTTGGTTAACAATTTAATCTTTAGACATTTATTTAGACATGTGCAATAATTGGCTGAGATCTGCTGCAGGAGAAAAAGAGAAAAATCATAGATCATTTTGCAGCAACCGTCTTACATTTAAATATTAAATATACTTCAGGCTTACTTATAAGAACCATCTTAAACGTGAAGTACATTTAAATGCATTTAGTGTTGGAAGTTTTAGTGCATAAGTAGCATGTGATATAACAAGTTTTAATTGTCAAAATGAGTCATGTACCAGTATTGGATTGGGTCTCCACTCTCCATTGCCAGACTGCAGTCACTAACCTATGCTTCAGTGGAGGCCTTTGTTGCAGCGCAGCTCTAGTCATAATAGTTTGTGTGTGTTTATGTCTGTATTCAACTGTATTGTTCTTGCTGCCATTATGGCATAGTAAAACATGATGAAAACATGATGATGATGAATAGTCATTATGAGTCAAGTTTTTGGCAATTAAATTTCAATCTACGTAAGAATGATAGTCAACATCATTGCATATTCTATTATTAGTGGTCCTATTACTTTTCTGTACTTTACTTGATTGAACTATATTTACACTGTGTATGGTGTAGTAAAAGTAGTCAGTTGTGTAATTTGACCATGATGTCGGTTGTGGTATTGGTTTCATGGGTAAAAGTATCAATATTTTGGCATTGGCCAGTTAGTGGTATTGCAATTAGAATTTTAGATACTCCTGATACTGCTACTAGGTTTGATATTTATTAATTGAAATTAAAGGTGAACAATGCGGTAAATTCTGTGGATTTCTGTGGAGTGTGGTGCATAATCTAATATTACTATTCTTATGCGTAATCACTATTGGCAGTTGATGGTACTGGCATGTAAAGGGAACAACGCCCTTCCATCAGGAGTCTGGTTGCAGATGAAGAAAGAATGGAGCCGGGCCACTGGATACGGTTAGTGCTTTGTGTTTCTTGTAGTGCTTTGACTTTGACACTAAATATTGGGCTGCAGGAAGGATATCCAGTCTGCAAAACCCCATTCCACTAATCCCAGAGGTTCTCTTTCAAACACCTCCTGGTGGAGGTGGACTCGACAGAGAACTGGCTGACCTAGTCACCTGGAAAAATGGTCGTTAAGTGGAAGCAATGGTGAAAATCAGTACTGGCAGTGTAGTGCTTCATAATCTAGGTAGTATAGCTGATTGGTTGATGAACAAGATGTCATCCATGTGGAGCTTGAAGTGACAGGCAGCAACTGATTACAGTGTTGAACGGCTGAATATATGCTTGTTATTGGACTTTATGCACATATGTATATTTGTGTAGAATATCCTAGTATTTGTAGGCAGCGTAGAGTAAATGATGTCAGGCGATGATGGGCTTTGGTTTTGTTTAGTACCAGATGTTTTGTATGAACATGCACTGTATTCAGTTGAAATGTGTATTTTTGTGTAACCTATTTTTTCACCTATTCTACTGATTGATTTCAGGAATTGTTTCTGCCTTGGATCAGTCGTATTTGTATTTCACTACAGTGAAATACCATTATCCTCCCTTCCAGTAGACAGCATCTGAGTAGTGAGCAATGATGATAAAAGGGAAGTTAATGAGAACTGGAGATAATCAAAACTGTTTTGTGCTGTAATGTGCACAACAGTTGTGCACACTGATATGCACATACGAGTTTTACAGCTGACTGCTGGTTTAGGTTTGCACTCTGTCGAAGGCTGTGGTTAAATACACTGCTACTACAATGTCCACATTGTTGAAGCTTGATGCTGGTGTTAATGGACTAACAGATCAACATCGTGTTGCTTTGACGCTGTTGATTGGGTGTCAGAAGAGCATCCAATCTGAACAAAATTGAGTGATGAGGTGCTGATGTGGTTATCTGTCTGGAACAAGGTGTAGATGATTTGCATATGGTCCAGCTGATGCCACTTCCACTTGCGTCATCAAAATCTAAAAAATGGTTTACCTTTCTGGTGCTGGCTTACAGAGGTTGCCCTGCAAAAAGTCGTTAAACGAGTCTTGTTGTTGCTGTTGAAGTAAAGTACCATTTAAATTGTATTTTAAATTAAATGGTTAGTATTTTGTTGGTTTTACAAAATACCATGCAGTAAGTTAAATTCTTTAAATGCTATATAGTAGTAATAACACATCAAAGGTCTGCACAACATTGGAACCAATGAAATATACTGACTCAACTTAAGCTTGCCTGATCTTTCTGGGATATTCTCTGCACAATGGACTTTTGGCTGTCAATGTCATATTAACTCATAGCTCATTAAGTGTTAGGTCACGTGAACCATTTAATTTTTGCTGGGCACCAGTCATATCTCTGGAACGGCTGATCATCTCAGGAGCAGGTGATATACTGGTGAAGGTCGTCGGTCACCAGTTTGTCACACTGACCATCAATATCTGTTTACAGCACAGTGGACGCGAGGCACCGCGCGGGTCTGTCAGCGGCAGCAGAGACTTGTTATATTACTTGTGAAGTGTCCCAGTCTGACATGTTTTAGTTTCTTAATAGTCCAAAGCATGTCAACCATTCAAGGTGATTTATTTGGGAGTTCATTTTAACACGGCACATTGTGGCTGTTCGCTTATTTGTGCCCTAGAAATATTCTTACTAACTAACTATGCTGTGGCTTGCATATGCTGCATGTGTACTGGTTATGGTAAAACCAGCGTACAAGCTTTGCGTCGTTTGATGTATAATGTGACGTGGTTGCTCATGCTTTATGTGTTCAGCGTTGGCTTATAGATTACGTGTCAAAGAATGTGACTGTGCATGGCAGGCAAAGAGTATAGTACTGTGTTGAATTATAATACACTATCATCAACAATGCTGAGAGGGCCTACTGAATTTATATTGACACTTGTTGGCATGCTGGCAGTTTAAAGCTGACTAGATTAAATAATAAGTATGAAAAAGCAATAAAACTAAGTAGGCCAGGTAACGTTGCATATTGTGCACATAAAACGTACATCCCGTAAAAGATGACGTCATCGCTGAAAACTGTGCTAGGAATTACAGTTGAAAATATTAAGTTTCCTTGCGGAATACACATGCGAATATGGCCAGTCGTATAAAAGAACTTAATGTACCGTTTATGTTTGAACTGGACGATGAATGTAAAATCATTTATAATAACCATTAGTGATTTAAGAAATACTTTTGGCTGCCACTTTGCTTGGATGGACGGAAAGGTTGCAGCCAGCAAATATCGTGGTCTGTGTTTCTGCAGAAAAACGGCTGAATTGATTGAGATATTGGGGGCGGACTCTGGTGGCCCCACTGGCCCATGGAACCATGTGTTAGATGGGGGTCCAGTTCCCCCAGGAAATGGAAATCTTTGGGGTTGTCCGACCCAATAGGATTAAGACTTTGCTGTGATGTACTCAAAAGGGCAAAACCAATTGAGATGCCGTTTGGTTGTTGACTCATGTGGGCCCAAGGAAGCATTAAATGCAGTCAGAGTTGGACGAATCCATTCGCCGCCGCGAGGGGTGACAAGATGGTGATGCGCCCTTTCTTTGACCAGTCGTTTTGAATAGTTAAAATGGCATTGAATGCAAACACAAAATAGCTTTTGACAATCTTTAACGATACGTCTACAAACTAGAACATGTTTATATGCAGAACGTTAATTGAAATCTACATAATATCTGAACTTACTTTATCTCGCATTTACTTAACCAGAGTAATCGTCCAGCTGCGACAAGAATTTCGGACTTCGGAGCCTCTCTAATAGTTTCTATACTCCATACACTGTAGGCCTATTGCAGATTGTGTCTTTGACCTATAACATTGGAGAAGTCATCTATCAGTCACATTTTCACATTAAAGAGGCATATAGTCTTCCATAAGTCATCTGTAACGGAATGAAAACAACAGAAGCTTATACTCAGCCTACTGCTAAGGCTACAAGACTAGTAATAACGTTTTTTAAAAAAAAATTATGTAACACTCGCTGCATATCACACGATCACAACATATATTGTTATACATGCAAAAGTAGCTGTAATAAGAGCATCCGGCATTTAATTGCATTGCTGTGCAGTGATGGACAAGACTATTTTAAAAGTAGTTACACTACTATAATTATCTATTCCGTAAAAACTAAAAAGCAATTATTATCTACTATTCATTTTATGCCTAGTAGGCCCCTATTGTTAACCACTTTTTACAATACCTACTATTGTTACAGTGGTAATCTTCAAGACAGTTTTGTCAACATCAGATGTTACAGATCTTACAAATAACAACAATTTATTATTTGTATTGCGCCTCTATAAGTATAACCAGCGTCATACCATTCAACTGCTATGCATACAGATGATACAGTCGATCGTTTTGCGACTGAAGGATGGTTCATTTGTGACCAGGTGATTATTTTAATGTGTTCTGTGTGTCTGTAGGCAAAGCAACATAGAGTGTTTAAAAACTTTATGTAAGAAGAATTTCCGCGTGTCCAATTCGCACGCTAGTGTAGAAGCATTAGTTAGGCGACGTTGGAAAATATAGTATCTTTTGATTGCATACTTTTCAAGTAATATCTATGCCAGAAATTATTAAAATCTGATAATGCTTGCTTCGGTTACAGCTTCAAATGTTGGTGATCCGTTTTCATGACAAAATGAAAATAGAGGAATATAGTACAGTACTACGCAGCGGGTGTTAACTGTTCTAAACGTGAAAGCTTTCTACAGGCATCACGGAATGTAAGTTACCTGCTTGTAGTTACTAACTAGGACTACTAGTTAGTCACTACTTTTTAAGAAGTAGTTGATAACTACTTTTAAACTAACGCAGTTAACTACTAATAGTTGACTGCTGTCCATCGCTGCATTTGTGGAATTATAAAGGGTACGGGCGGGTCACGTGTACGATATCCACATTTTTGTAGCGGTGTATTTTTTCGGACTACGAAAAACAAAAATACCGATGTAAAACCATACACAATTCTATATGACCACTTATCCTCAACATTTTGATTTCTGATCAGACTGGGTCTCAATATGCCCGGTTCAGTCGAGAAGAAGACCTAGAGGACCAGTATGGTGTGGACTGTAGACGGCTGCACCGCGGTCACAGCTGACGGGCCCTCAGAACTGCATGACGACCGACATTCTGCGCTGGTAACGTACGCTGAGGCGCGAGAACTCGGACCCGGCGCTGCGACGTCGTGACTGCATCACTACAGCGCCTTCCTCTTCACGTCCACCGTCACTACAGCGCCTTCGACGTCGTAGGCGACCTCACCGTCGGCGGATTGGTCTCGTTTGAGGTCGGCAAGGAACGTCGGACAGAACGGCACGAACTTTAGCAGGGTCCAGCGTCGGATGAACGACATTCCGCACGGCAGGTCGTAACTTTCGTACGACGTCGATTTCGACTTGTCCTCCTCGGTTTCCTGCTGCTGAGCCTGCTGACGCCCGCCGCGAAGATGCTCGCGCCACTTCGCCATTCCACGCTCCTCCTCCGTACCTAAATAAAGGTTCGTTCACATCGGATGTGGAGCTTTGCGTTGCGGCATGTGCCGGACTAATCACGCACATAGAATCCAGTGGGAGTGTTCACACCGGACGCGTTGCGGTGCGACATGTTGCGTCGTTTTTGCTGCATACCGCAGACGCTGCAACTCAACGTAACGCACTGCATCCGGTGTGAACG
>Ga0209363_1000930_pt1 | contig 12919 bp, 9 predicted proteins | sample WorMetexBAHAMAS3_FD_187385 | JGI IMG/M metagenome (GOLD analysis project Ga0209363, IMG submission 187385) | Marine gutless worms symbiont microbial communities from Max Planck institute for Marine Microbiology, Germany - Inanidrilus exumae... | ecosystem: Host-associated > Annelida > Digestive... | reverse complement strand
CCGCTTTGTTAAGTAGCGTTCTCAGTGCGGCCGTAACAAATCATCCAAAACGGTTCACTTTCGACGGAGTTATTGCCGAATGCGTGAAGACAGTCTTTGCCCCGTAGAGTTACCATATAGGCTCTTGAGCCTATAGTAAGACAGCAAAATAAGTGTTTTGTATTAATCGGTAATCAGCCGATAATCGGCCGATTGTTAGGCGCCGATTATCGGCCGACCGATAATCGGCCAGTGCCGTATCGGTGCATCTCTACTACTAAGCAGCTGTTCTCCACGGTAACTATGACACCAAAAACCAACTCAATCCGTCTAGGCGTTCAGCCGCATTACTCCAACGTCACATTTAGACAGACAGACACACAAACTATAGTTCAAGCCAAACCATTACCCCCTTTACCAGGTACCCCGAGTTATCTCGTCCAACTCAAAAAATCCACCACACGCCGACTTTGTTACATTACATCGCCATGTACCCCGAGATAACGCGTCCTAATGCTGTGACAGCCTTTTCCAGGTAAGTGTTACAGATTTTGACACATGTGCAAAGATTTAGCAAAATTTTATTACCCAGTAAGCGTTACTGCAGCTGGCTAAGAGTGATTAAATAGATCAGCTGTCATGATAACCTTTGCAGAATAAGTCGTACGCATCTTCAGTCGACTTGACTTCAGTCTCGACGACTCCACTAACGTACATGTTGTGGTTCGCATCTTCACGCAGTATCTTTGACGTCGGCGGCCTAGATAATGTCAGGAATTCAGAACTGATTAGTAAGAAAAAACTACTTGCATGAAGACATATATAAGACATTAAATTGCACCAACAACCTGTGGCAGAATTAACAAACACATTCTAGGCCTTATGCTTATCATTCTGTCTACGGTATAGTCTTTAAAAATCACTAAGAACTAGAAGAAACCAGCAATCACAAGAGTTCAATGACTCATGCCAGCACTGTTTTTGTGACTCGTGACCTTGACCTTTGATCCCCAAAATAAATGGGTTTTGGGGACGGTGAAACATTTGCTACATCGGTTGGACTCATCACGGAACATTTGCTAAATCGGTTTTTCAGACATTATGCAGATAAACAGACAGACAGACAAACACATATTGCAGAAAAAAGGACATACTCCTTCGTAAAAAAAACACTACCCCCGTGACTGCCATTGGCATTGATAATGAAGCATGACACACTTACTTGTATCCAGTAATGGGGTCATACGGCAGCTCCTCAAGCAGGTCGTAGATGTAGTTGTTGTAGATCTCGACGTATGACACAAACACGCTGTAATTGTAATCCTCGTCCACGTCGACACAACGCAGTTCGCGCACGCGCCGACCGCGTTCATCGCTGCACAGACGGTGCACTTCACTTATTCACGGCTGATTGTAGCAAATCTGCAGCCAACTAGAAGCCACCACACACGCCGGGGAAAACCCAGCTTCCAGCAGCAAATGGACGTACGGAAAACCCGCTGTTGATAGCATTGCTTGTGCAGCGGGACATTACAGCATAGCTTATGTATGCAGAAGCTTGGGCAATATTGCGTTCTGAAGATTGACAGACTTTCTGACCTTGAACATTCGACCACAAAATAAATGGGTTTTCAAGACGCATCATGGTACACAAGTTTGGTGATCCTAGCTGCGCGGTTTTTACCGCGCGATGCTACGCTAGCACACTACTTGCCGTCATCGTGTGTCTGTCTGTCTATCCGTCAGTCCATCACAAGTCGGTGTGCTACTGACACAGCAAAACCTAGGATCACGCAAACAATGCCATATGATAGCCCAGGGCCTTTACGTTTTCTGATACCAACGATCTCAGCAAAATTCCAACGGGGTCATCCCCAGCGTGAAATAGTGGAGCGGTAGGTCACAATGAACGATTTTTAACCAAAATCTCGCTATATCTCAGAAATGGTGCAAGATATGGAAGTATTTACTATGAAACACTAATAGGAGCTCGTATGTGCTCTATTAAATGGTGCTATTTCCAGTGACCTTGACTGACCCTAGCTACTCCAAACCACCCCATTTTCGCCATTTTTTATCGCCTTTCATATCTTCATAGTGAATGGAGACAAGAGACTTCACATTGAGTAGACAGGTTGTCAGTAGCAATTGCTAGGCCATGGATGGTAAACTATCCCTGAAAGGGGCATGGTGAGGTCATGTGAACATTTTAATTTTGGTGGGCACCAATCATATCTCTGGAACGGCTTATCATCTCTGGTGCTGTAAACTTTGGTGGATGGTCAGTGTGGTAAACTGGTGACCGTCATCGGTCACCAGTTTATCACACTGACCATCAACATCTGTGTACTGCATGTTGGGCGCGAGGCACTGTGTCACGCGGGTCTGTTAGCGGAGACTTGTTGAGATATTGTCTGATAAAACAGGCAAACAGCAATAAAAACCTTACTCATGCGACTGACGTCAGCATGTGTAACTAAGCTTCCTAGGATGAGCCTTATCAGAAAAGAGAAAAAGCCAATGGTGAGCTTGAGCCTGAGTTGAGGTGTTATATCTCATTCAACACAAAACAGATCATTGTATCTTAAGCCCAGCAACGAATACTGTCAGTGACGGGCTTTCTAGTAGAGTCCTAGTGACAGAATTCCAGATGGCAGTGCAAGATGCGGGAAATCATGTTTGGCAAAGTCAATATCAGATGAAGGAATAGCAGCATGGACAGATACATAGTGACATCTGATTACACAAGAAGTGGGGATACAGACCGAGTAAGCGAGAATTCTTAATGGAACATCAGCATGCTATAGACTATTCAGTGGAATAAAGAGGTTGGAACACAAACCGGAGTGCAGCCGCTGGAGTGGCAGGTGTGCGAGGTGTACTAGTGATGCGTGGCATAATGTCCTTGCGTTGCCGCTCCAGCATCGCCTCCGCATCTGACTGGACATCAAATCCGTTCATCTTGTCTGGCTTAAACACCTGCGCACAGAAACACACACACACACACATTTCAGAGACATTCTGCACACAGCACCATAACAATATCAAAGTCATTCTGTTAGTCCGGCTTAATTGCTTGAACACAGCACAACGCAAATGGTGAATCCGTTCTTTTTGTCTAAATTACCTGATTACCGAACCATACAAACGTCAGAGCCGGTCCTGTCAGCTAACTTAAAAACGATGGTAAAAAAATCTGGCACAGAGACCTAAGGTGACTTTGACAAATTTCTCATAATACTGTGTTGTTCATTTGGCTTCGCTCATTCTTCAAGTCAATGATCATCGCTGGAATACTCATTGACTTACATTCCACTCAAGAAACTCAGACGTTCTTTCCAGCAAATCACTCAGCATGGTACTAAAAAAAAATAAAACTAACACAATAAGTACATCCGTCCTCGTAATACTTGGACGGAAACGTATACTGGCCATGTCACTAGGGTAAACATAATTTGGGCACTGCAATCCGGGATGAGCACCGAAGGCGAGAATCGTATGGTGCAAGTGCCACAGAAACAAGCCGTCAGGGGTCCGACTTGGCGGCCTGGGGGAGCGTCGTGAGCTCCCCCAAAGGGTCCGGGGCAGAGTCCAGTCTGCCAGCAATTTATTCGTATATATAGATAACATCTGAGCTAACTTTTGGCCACTATTGCGTAAGCATACAGCTGCAGAGATGGGCAAATCGGGACAAATCCGGGACACAAAGCCAAAACGGGACAAATGGGCGTCCAGAGAGAACTGTGATTTTTTAGGGACACATCGTTAAAAATCGGGAGTGTCCCAGAAAATCCGGGACAGATGGTCACCTTACATGCTGTGCCGTGATTCACGCAGAGTATGCAATGACAGCACAGATGCACAGCCTGGCGAACGGATGGACGCCAGACCATAACATTACGCAGATCGCTAGATGCAGCCAGCATAAAAAGCAGACATGAACCAATAAAGCAAAATATGCTATAAATAAAACCGTAAAAACCAGGTTTGGTTGCCTTGCATTACAGCAATGGATTGCACCTATGCTTCTACGCCCATGTCCCACATGGGAACACTCAAAGGATCTCACAGAATCACACGGCAAAGGCAGAAACGACAGTGACGTTTAAATCTCTCACGTATTTCTTGGCTTGCTGTTCTTCGAGGCTGTTGAAAATGACGTCGAGGCACCGCGGCAGAATGCCCTGGTCCTGAGACGAGCCAGTCATTGTATAGGTCTTGCCCGAGTTAGTCACGCCGTACGCAAACAGCAGAGCTATGCAGCACATCACAGAGTTCACAAACGTAAAACGTACTGCTGAATTTTCACATCAGGTGGCAGTAAAATGATCGACCGAGTTAAGGTTACGGTACCCAACACAATATATGTCATTTCGGAAAAGTTCTTCCCAACCAATCTCTTTGCTTAGTACGGAAAAACAAAAACTAACACAACAAAAGCAAACATGTACCCATATCTAAATATACTGCAACATAAAATTAACAAATACAAAACTGAAGCCACGTTTGGTAACCTCCTACCACCTCCGGCATAGAAACGGAACGGACCTATTCTGGAAAAAGTACATAGATAAGTCAGAAAGTAATGAGTAAGGAAGTAAATAAGTAAATAAGAAAGAAAGTATAAGGAAAGAAGGAAGTAAGGAAAGAAGTTAAGTGAACAAACTAACAATTTATACAGTGTCAAAATAAAAAAATAAACCAAGACACATTACCGCCCCGGAACCCGTACGAAGCCAATGGCATAAAACTGTCAACAATGTTATCAATCTTCACATTTCTCGTTTATGCTGCGAGTTTATACATATACCACGTTAGCATAGTGTTGCATGGGTCAAATGCACATAATCAATTTTTACAATAAGCTTTCACACTAAAACCAATGCAGCATGATCTGTGTTGACAACAGTCTGTCTTATAACAAAATCTGAACACTAACATCAAAGATTCAAAATATCAATTAAACTAAGAGAAGAAAATATCTGCAAATAGCTCATTTAGAGTTTCTAATTCAGGTCCACTTTCACCCACGTCGCCAGAAATAATTTTTGCCCAATTTCAGTTTCAGTCAAAAAAAATTACCCCTCCTGTAAATCACGAATCGAAATGCACTACTAGATAGGGTAAAGATGAACCACCTTAACAGATATTATTTCGTTCATAACTTACTGCCCAGATACAGAGACAGACACACATGCAGCCAAACAAACTGGTTAACGTGCTCAATGAAGTGGTCGGTAACAATAAATGATCGAACCGTTCTTTCCATGCAAGACATCCTCAACGAGAGACATGGCGACGGCATCAAACACGGCTTTCTGTGACGTGTACTCATCAAACACCTGCTGAAAGGTGTACTGCATCTGTAACAAGCAGTAACCCAACTCATTTCATCTTCTCATTTACCTGGTTGCTAAAAGGTGTACAAGCAGCATGCAGTAAACCAACACACTCATACAATCTAACGATGACGTCTAATTTCATTTCTTCATTTAACTGGCTTCATTTTCACAGTCATTTCAGGTTATCTGGTTCCCCAACTAACAACAACTAACAGACAGAGGACAAATAAAGCAGCATTTTAAAAGCCATTTGCCATCTTTACTGTTAATCTGCCAGATGCTGTAGGGCTGTAACAGCGGCGGCATAGTCTATTCGTGCTGAAAGCAGCAGCCGTAGCATGACGTCCACATTTAGCTACTGCCGATACAGGGTATGTGTGTGTCTAAACCAGGGGTGCACAATACACAGCCTGCGGGACAAAGGTGGCCAAGATGCAGCCCGTCGCAACCCGCCCAAAATGTGTTAATTTTGGCCCAAAAGTGGCTTACAATTAATTGTTTCAAAATTTCAGCATATTTCAGCTTAAAGTAGGATATAAATGCAAAAAATTATTGTTGATTCAGTAAAATGTCATTCGCTTCAGGGGGCTTTCCCTCCTGACCTTCTAACCAGGGGCTTAGCCCCTGGACACCAATGGGTCCAGGGGCTAATCCCCAGGACCCCTGTTGTGGCCGTCCACTTTGGTTACATATTTGTTTGTGGCCCTAGACTTCAAATACGTTGCGCACCCGTGGTCTAAACCAATATCTTGCAGTTCAATATACAGTGACAACACACACAACAGCAAATTTCTCCACTAATATGTTATAGATTAGCGCAACAATTTACACCACGCTCAGACACAATGAACCTGTGCTTCTTGTGAATTCAAAATTTGCTCAACACACAAGCCACCAGGTGCTGTTAAATTCCCTGACATAACCCAGACTCTTTGAAGCACTCCCACCCACGTTGCATTACCCACATCGAGCGCATGTTGTCAGTACAGTATAAACGTCCATGCAAAAATGTTCACAGTGATTTGATATTCAGCAAAATCATTCAAATGGACGATACAAGTTGTCAAACAACAGTTTACTAAACACTGGTCTAGCTCCACAATTGCAGTTTTCCCTGACAAGACTTTCCGTGCCACTTCTCTGACTTTTGATCAATTCCCTGATCGCCATCAAATTCCCCGACATTCCCAGGTTTTCCAGACAAGTGGTCGCCCTCGACATACAGTCATGGTGCTGAGCTGGTTAAATACAACAACAAGGCAGCTGTTAATTAAATGACACAGAAAATAGTTCACACACACGCAAACCTGTTTATATGTCGCACTGCGAGAACCACCATTCTGCAATAACCACACAGAAAATACACTCAAACACAGCATATGCCCAAAAGCATGGCACTGAACCTTACTGAAAAGTAAGTAAGTAAAACTATGACAAGATAGTTTTGAAATGATCCACATATACACCACACATACACACATACAAACAAGGTGTCGCCCTAACAGAACATAACACTACTGGCCCGCCCTGGAGTGTTACCATGCAGCTAAAATAAGACTGGAGGTAGCATGACTTCATCGCCTGGCCTGTGCGGGTGAAGCCGCCTCCAGTCTAATTATAGCGCATTGAAGTGTTACAGACGACGACGACAGACGCCAGCGAGCAAAACAATACTGCCCCCCCTACACTATGTGTAGGTGGGCCAGTAATAACCAGCTTGGTGGTCACTTTACAAGAAAACCTGGGTTAAACAGTTTCTTCTTGATTTAGAGAGACGCTGTTGCAAAATTCTTATGTGATCCAATACTACTACCATTATCAGTCACTGTAATCATTCATTCTTTCTTCAGCAATTGACTGACTCATTTGGAAAGAGATAACACCAACTTTTATGTTGCCCACACACACCAACGTGTATGAACGGCTCAGATGCCAGCAAGCAACTGCTAACCAGTATCACCAAAAATGTACAAAAATTGAGCAAACCTCTGGTTGAGAAAGTTGAACTGTTGAGACTGAAATTACTTTAACACATGCCGCATCCGTGTCACCATCCAACGGTCGAACACGACAGAACACCTGTACAAACAAACGGTACCTGTCCAAGGTAAGCACTCATAAAACGCGTGAAATGCTTAGTCAATCACTAAATGCAGTAGCTGATAATCAGTCAACACTTGTTTCACATGAAATGTTTTTTAATGAAAACAGCACAATATAAGTGTATAAAAAGTTTAAAAACTACGACTCACTAAGTAAAATATTGCTTCAACTGTCAAAGGTGTAGACGAATCAGCATATCCCACAAACTGAAGTAAACTGAAATAAAAAATTGGGGTCCGTGTATATCCCTCGATATTTTGATTTTACTCGAAATGGAAAACTGAACATCCACAGCCATTTTGATTTTCAAATTCAGACTAGTATTTTACATAACAAATTAGAGATTTGTCATTTCAACATTGCTTTTAAATGATTTCCCATTTAATGCATGTTTTAGCGTTTCGTAAACGTCGTAAATTCTTTTTTAAACGTATATTTCAAAAGAAATTATCGCAAATCTATAGTGAAGTTGTGTACAAAGTCACAAGCAAGGTGTCAGCTCTACTACACTGACGTAAGTCTAGTCCATTTTCCATTTTTGGTGAAAGTGGAAAATGGATGTTCAGGTATCATTTTTAAATTTTCCATTCTCAGTGAAAATCAAAAATAACGGTGGAAACATGTCCCAGTAAACCTATGGCAAATAAATTTTCTAGCCTACGGCAAATGGTGCACTGGGTTCAAAATATTGAGTCCCTGGAAGTAGGCAGCCGTATGCTGGACAGTTCAACATACATCATTACAACTATCATTACAATTACCATTACAACCTGGATATACACTGCACATATCAACAACACATACACTATGCACGTCATACAGGTCCACCCTCGTTAATCCGCCATAATTCGTTTTCTGAAAATTTGGCGGATTAACGAATTTGGCGGATTAACGAAAACAGGCCTTTTGTAGGGCAGGGTGTGTATTGTGTTCGTGTCTGTACAGAGTAAGCCTATATGCACCACACCACATCGTATTACTGTTGTAAAACGGTACTGAATGATCTTGCAAAAAAATCAGTGTATGTCCAGTTCGAATAAAATTTAACTGAGCATTAAAATAGCCAGTTATCTTGCTCTGACAAAAATTTTTCATGACTCTTTCGGGTTTCAACCAAAGTTTAGCAGGAAATAATTACGGCTGTAGTATAGTTTGGCGGATTAACGAGTGGTAAATCAATAGGTTGATATTGAAAACATTTTGGCAGATGGCGGTTGGTGAATCGGCGGATTAACGAGTGGTTTTAACATGGAAATGAATTCGTTTTGTGCAGTTTTGGCGGATTAGCGAACTTGGCGGATTAACGGGTGGCGGAATAACGAGGGTGGACCTGTACATTCTACAAAATATAAAAACATTTTCTCTCAAAACATACTAAAAGTTATATATGTTATAGAGAAATGAGTACCTCGACTGGATCAGTCTGCTTATTCGCGAGTTTATTTGATGGCTTCTTTGGCATTGTAATTTTCTAGATTACAAAACAAACAATAAATGGTCGATCAATAATAAATAAACAAAAAAATAACTTTGCCGCATTGCATATGCCATAATTCCACCTCAGCTTATATGATGAGTCGCTCTAAACACAAACTTATGGTATTGTAGGGTTTAACGTCCCACTCGACACATTATAAGTCATTTCGGATACGATTTTACAGGTCAGATGACCCAACCAACAGTGTAATAGCACTGAGGATGATAGTCTTCCAGGTAAAGGGCCAATCCCACTGCACAAAATTATGATGGCTCGATCTATGCACTAGAGCCTAATAAACACAATCATTAGAGAAATGCAACATACATTACATTAACTCTACATCTTTGGCTCAATAGCTAAGCCAGCTAGCTGCAAAATTAATGGCTTAATTATCTCTTCGTTTTACGGCGGACACACAGGCGCAGGGCAAATATACAACAGATGCATCATGTGACGTGTACTGTCAATTCAAATTTCAAATATGCCAACCAACAGCTGCTCTGCCTGCAAGATTTGTAACTGCATTGTGAGCAAACCAAGTGTAACAAATCGCCAAGGTGCTGACAGAAAAACTGAAACAACACAAATGAATTAAGTCAAAACAAACCCGTTCTCTTGTGCGTTGATGAAATCACTGTAAAGTTAGTTTCTTAGACCATGTAGTAAGATGGGCTCTTCGACGACACTTCTCCAAATGGTGATAGCGGGAGATACCAATCTGTCTGTAGCACAACCCAAAAAGAGATATGCGTCAGCACAGCCAACTGAAGCAACCAGTAATGCTTAGGTATGTATGCGTGTAAAAACATAAACAAATTTCTTTTTAACAACCGAAAAACATGGACGTTTTCGAAATGTTGATACACAGGTATGTTGTTTTTTGATCGTATAAAAACTAAATAGCTTATATTTGATTATCAACCTCATGAAACTTTTCACAGAATTATGAATACATGACATTGGCGTGTTGGCGCCGTTCCTGTGTTGGCTTTATAACTGGTTATTGAAGCATAGCATCATTCCGTCGACTTTCAAGTCAGCCTGTGTAACGCCATTGCTGAAGAAGGCAGATCTCGATGTGGCCGATGCTGGTTCCTATCGACCGATCTCGAACCTGTCCGTCATCTGCAAGCTGCTTGAACACCTTGTGGCAAAGCAGCTTGTGAAGTTCCTATCAATTAACAACCTGCTGCCGGACCATCAGTCCTTCAGTCGGCCTATCGGGCCTATCACTCGACCGAGACAACTGTTCAAGGTTGTGGCTGACATACTGTCAGCTTAGTGTCGGCGCTGGACTCTGCAGGCCTTACCATGCTGGTGCTGATGGATTTGTCTGCCGCATTTGACACTGTCGAACACGAGTAATTGCTTCAACGGTTGCGGACATCCAACGGCCTTGATGGAGTCGTAATCGACTGGTTTAGATCGTACCTGAGTTGTTGCACAGTGCGTTCATACCGCTAAAACCGTTGACTTCGTTGTCACTGGTGGAGTGTGGACTGTGGGTGCCTGCCAGCCAGACTGATAGAGGCATTACCAATCATGTAGATACCGATTCCCCCAAGATCACCGGCGTCTACTGCCACCACCACTGCATAAGCTCTCCCGTTTGCCTGACTAAGAGGCAAGAGGGGAGGGTAGGTGGGAGAGAAGAGTGCAAGATTAGCGCCAGCCCGCTTACCAGCTAAACTATCAGTGACCGTCAATTGACTAAAGTGTAGGCCTACAAAGTTTAATGATGCAGACAACCGAATATGTATGGACACTTCCATATCCAGATAGTATTTCACATCCAGCTATCCGATTATCTGGATATCCGTTCTCATCCCTAGTTTTAAGAGGAAAAAATGAGGTTCGGTTTTCTTGATAAAAGCATCAAACTTCCGGTGTTCGTAATTGATGGACATCGCAAGGATGACATTTTATGTTGAATTCGCTACATTCTGTCCACAGAGTACTGTTATGATCACACTGAACTCCGTTGTTGCGATAGACACCTTCATTGCGGTCCATTGCAGGAAGTCAATGGGTTCCAATATGCCACTTGTGGCGAGACTCTGTCACACCCGCCCTGTAGGTGGTTTCTGAAACTGCCAGTTAAGGCATTTGGGAAGTGACAGTCTTTCAGAGAAACCTAAATTCCAGTTTCGGATACCATAACAACCGTAGAGATTAGTGCAAAAAACACTGAAAAGAGCTGTAGGAAGACTATGCAATGTTTGCAGGAAGACATTTTTTAAAAGTATGATGCGCAGCATTGAACATATGGGACAAATAGACAATAAACAATAATTTACTGAATAAGCCAGAATAGTCACCGGAGCCGCCGCCACGAAGCTGCCGCCGCCAGCCATATTTTGCTAAGGCGCCGCCAGTCGTATTTTTGCGACTGAGGCACCGCCGTCAGTCATATTCGTCCGAGTCAGTCGTACTACATGTGGCGGCGGCGCATTTAAATTGAGTGGAATGTTAATTTTCAAAAGAATTTTAGACACAAACGATAATGTCGTTTCCGTTTCATGACGTCATAACGTGATTTGCAAAAGATGCTATTTTTCTGTAGTTTAGTACTGAGTTGTGTTTTTCTCTTCAACAATGTCAAAACCTAGAACTGTGCAGCATTCACTGGTTAGCAGCCTAGGGTCACGTGACCACTTTTAGAATTTTACTAGAGATCGAACGAACCGACCACTGCTGTTCCGAGACCGAATCAGTAACTGCATAAATTTGTTCCGGCCGGAACCGAACCGAACCACACACGCAGATCCGCGCTGGCCACCCACGACGATCTGATAAGCCGCATGCGGGCAGACTGCCTCACTGTAGATCGTGGGAAAGCGATACATAGACACCAGAGGTGAGAGTGCGGGTAAAGTGCGCGTGTGAAATCCGATACCAATAGTTAATTTGTCACGCGTCAAGTCTCTCCACTCCCGGCGACGCTCAAACGACTGAAGCTGCTTGATGCCGCCAACACGCACCTTGGCCGCATCAAACAGCTTCAGACGTCCGGGACAGCGGCCAACAGCTTTAGCAATCGCCAGTCATAAATAATCTGCCACCAAACTGGAATAACTCAGCGCCAGGCGTGTCAGTCAGCAGCGTGGGTGTCTGCGTAGGAAATCAGTGAACGCCACCGGCAGCTAGGTGACGAGTACATGCTTGCACTTAGTGGCTCTCTCCATTCTCGCGGTCATTTTCGCCCGACTCCGCAGGTCTGCTTGGTTAAGTAACATTCTCACTGCGGCTGTAACGCACGCGTTGTTATCGTTGTAACGCGCACCTTACGATCGTCGTGCGTTACATCCGTAGCGTGCGTGTTATGGCGGTCGACAGTCGTATGTAGCACGCCTTCAATGCTAAATTTTTAGACCATCCCACGTGTTCGCACACGTTCGATTGCGGGCGTGCTACGGCCGTCGACGGCCACAGTGAAAACGCTACTTTATACTCGCCAGTAGAACTTATGTATTTTTATTAGAACGAATGACGTCACTTCTGGTATCGGTATTGGGTATTGGGTGCTGAGCTTGGTATCGGTCTAACCCTAACAACGACCGCACAAGACGCCGCATTGTTTTATATGTACTTTGCTCACTCTGTATGCATCCCCCTGTTCACACTGTAGCCAGCTGCCGCGGACGACCACGACGTACGTGGTCGTTCGGCTGGCGCCGCTGGCGGAACGACCACCTACGTCTTCCCAGCGGCATCATGAACTTCAAAGGACACCGCGAGCGACAGTTGTCACACGAAATTGAAGCTGTGGCGGCCGTCTATTCGGGGCATTTCAGACGGAAAATGACTGTCGTTGAGATAATTATCGCCGAACTGCATTGTTGTGCGCGACGGTAGGGGGTGCACTAAGTGAGACCGCCGCGATGGTTTCACTAAGAACAGAGAAAATGCTTAGCATGTTCCGGCTCCGGAACAAAAAATGTTCCGAGACCGGACCAAACCGACGTCGTTCCGGGCCGGAACAGTACCAGAAACTGTTCCGGTTCGATCTCTAAAT
>Ga0209363_1000929_pt1 | contig 12922 bp, 10 predicted proteins | sample WorMetexBAHAMAS3_FD_187385 | JGI IMG/M metagenome (GOLD analysis project Ga0209363, IMG submission 187385) | Marine gutless worms symbiont microbial communities from Max Planck institute for Marine Microbiology, Germany - Inanidrilus exumae... | ecosystem: Host-associated > Annelida > Digestive... | reverse complement strand
TTATTACTACTACTCTCTCATCGTAGCATAGCTTACTGTGGCCTATTGCTACAGATGGAGTAGCATGGTCTGTCTGTGTGTGTGTGTGTCTGTCTGTTGTTTATGTCCATGATTCCTGCAAAGACGGCTGAAACGATTGAGATGCAGATTGGAGGATAGACTCGAATGGAGCCAAAGAACCATTTATTAGATGATGTCCAGATCCCGCAAGGGAAAGAGGCAATTTTGTGGGTTATTTGGCCCATTTAAAAGTATTACGAGTCACTTTCACGGTGTATGCAGCCAAAAAAATCAGTAACGGCATGAGCACGCCTACTGCCGCTGGGTGCATTGCTGCTGACTGGCTGGTGTCACATTAACCTTGCCGTGAACTCAGATGAGTGTTAAATGGGACGTGAAGCTCACAGCTGTCAATCATGTTGAGTGTTAAATGGTCTATGTGTTGGTGTTTAGTACATGCTGGACGAGGCTCGCAAGGTGCGTCCTGACCTGTACGTCATTGCCGAGCTTTTCACCAGCTCTGAGTACATGGACAACGTCTTCATCAACCGTCTCGGCCTCAACTCACTCATCAGAGGTGTGCACATGACTTTAGTCTTCTGAGTATTGCTGTACAAAAGCTGATTAAACAAGTATGTCGGTGCTGCTTATTGTCAGGCCAAAATGTACGCAGGCTGCCTCGCGTGCTGCCCTCTGGTGAGTCACAGTGAGTATGCCAACGGGACAGATAGACGGACGGAGGGTAGACCATTGCATTATGTTTTCCGATAGATGCGGCCAGCGTAAAAACGTGACGTCATTTTCGTCTGAAGTAAGTTGTTTGATGAAGAGAGGATGAACTCTCAGTGCCACGGGTTTCTATGCGCCAGTAGACAGCATCCGAGCTGTGATGATTGTCTGAGGTTAGGAGGTAAAATAATCAGAACTGTTCTGTGCTGTGTTGTGTACGACAGTTGTGCACAATGATATGCACACACACACGTGTGAACAGTTCTTAAATCTGCATGTTTTAGATTTCGTTTTTGTGTGTATGTTTAGGTTTAGCATTTTCTGTCTTTTTATGCTAGCTTAGATCATTTTATTACTGTGTTGCTTGCTTTTGTTGTGCTGGGTTTAGTTTCTTTAGTGCCAAGCCAAGAGATTGGCTGAGAAGAACGTCTCTGAAATGACCTGTTTTGTGTCAATAGGAAGATAAACCTTAACTCAGTCATCAGCCAGTAGTGATGATGTACTGGTGTGGTGTACCAGAGGGTCCAGTAGTGTTTGAACTGGTGATATACTGGTGTGGTGTATCAGAAGGTCCAGTAATGTTTGAACTGGTGATGTACTGGTGTGGTATATCAGAGGGTCCAGTAGTGTTTGAAATGGTGATATACTGGTGTGGTGTATCAGAAGGTCCAGTAGTGTTTGAACTGGTGATGTACTGGTGTGGTGTATCAGAAGGTCCAGTAATGTTTGAACTGGTGATATACTGGTGTGGTGTATCAGAAGGTCCAGTAATGTTTGAACTGGTGATGTACTGGTGTGGTGTACCAGAGGGTCCAGTAGTGTTTGAACTGGTGATGTACTGGTGTGGTGTATCAGAAGGTCCAGTAGTGTTTGAACTGGTGATGTACTGGTGTGGTGTACCAGAGGGTCCAGTAGTGTTTGAACTGGTGATGTACTGGTGTGGTGTATCAGAAGGTCCAGTAATGTTTGAACTGGTGATGTACTGGTGTGGTGTATCAGAAGGTCCAGTAATGCTTGAACTGGTGATGTACTGGTGTGGTGTATCAGAAGGTCCAGTAATGTTTGAAATGGTGATGTACTGGTGTGGTGTATCAGAGGGTCCAGTAATGTTTGAACTGGTGATGTACTGGTGTGGTGTACCAGAGGGTCCAGTAATGTTTGAACTGGTGATGTACTGGTGTGGTGTATCAGAGGGTCCAGTAATGTTTGAACTGGTGATGTACTGGTGTGGTGTACCAGAGGGTCCAGTAGTGTTTGAACTGGTGATGTACTGGTGTGGTGTATCAGAAAAGCCAGTAGTGTTTGAAATGGTGATGTACTGGTGTGGTGTACCAGAGGGTCTGAATGCTTGGGATGCAAATGAACTTGGTCGACTGATTCATCGGTTTGGTGGTTCGCCGGTTGGTTCTTTCATGCAGCCGCCAGCTCGACCAATCATGCCGTCTATGTCACACGCGCTCTTCTTTGATCAGACACACGACAACGAAAGTCCCATCTCGGCAAGTTGCTACATTATCAGCATCATCATCATCATAGTTATCAGTGGTTACTGTAAAATCGTCTCCGAAATGACCTATAATGTGTCGAGTGGGACGTTAAACCCTACAATACCATACCATGGTTACTGTTGTATAGGAGATTCCACGCGGGTTTCTGTTAGAAAGCCGTGACATTTCAACACGAGCTAAAAATACTGCTATTCAAGGCAGTCTTCAGTGATTAAACATAATGTGCTATTTTTATTTATTTATTTATTTACTTACTTATTTATTTAGTTATTTATCTATCTGTCTATTTTTAAAAACTGTTTTTGTTCTCAGTCAATCAGCCTAGTGTGCGTGCGTGGTGTGTGTGTTGATACAGAGGCGGAGTGTCTATGACATTTTGCCGTCGACGGCTCTGATTGCTATGACTGTTAGTGCTACTGGCAGCAACCGTGGATATGACGAGCTCGTCCCACACCACGTACGTACGTACGTCAGTCAGTGTCCAGCAGCTTTCATTTATTTATCTCTCAACGCCAGTCTAAGGACTGGTTTTTCCACTGCAAATTAATCTTCCATTAACATTAATGGGAGATTAACTTCCATTAATTAATGGCAGTTTCTGTGACTTGGAGTTAATCTCTTATTAACGTTAATGGAAGATTAATTTGCCCTTAATTATCACTCAGTATCATGCCTATGCCACCCAGCAGTTATGTTTTTAATCTGTCCTGTTTATTTGTTTATTTGTCTGGTCAGAAGTAGTTACCACAATATCTCATGAATTGCTTGAACAATGTTGATAAAACTCACAGGGAATATTCATTAGCCCTACTGATAACCTGATTAGATTCTTGGCCAGTAGGTCGGAAGTGGTGTCGATTTACAAATCCCCCCAAAGTTTTGGGGGTTCTTTCCCAAAAATTTGGGGCTCAAAAACATCAAATTCGGGACCACTTTTTCTGTGACTTCCGCACTCGACGCCGCATTTCTCTGGAACGGAATGTGTCTCCTACGTCAGGAATCTGTTGGAAGTGTCTGTGTCGTAATGATGTCAGATAAACGTGGTGACGGAACCTCGTCTGTATCCCAAGTGGTCGACTGATGAACACGCCAAGTCTGCTGGAGTCACTAACTTGAGCTCTGGAATCACGTCGGCCAAGAAAGCCGTCAATGCTCTTCATGACGACCTCGGCAGAACTGGCTTCGAACAAGTATTTCTACTCTTTTCTTTTCCGGTTGTTGTAACGTGTTATAAGTGGTAATAGTATTTGAGCTGGTCAGCAGGTGCTAGAGGCTTTTATGTCCGGATTATTAACACTGTTACTAACAGTGATATCTTAAAAGAAGCCAGCACTCACAAGAGTGCAAAATCCCATGCCAGCACTGTGTTTGTGCCTCGTGACCTTGACCTTTGGACCCCAAAATAAATGGGTTTCTGCTGCCGACTGCCAGTTTTTCCGTGCATGGAGTTTTTTTGCAGTCAGCCGGCAGCATGAACATTGCTGCAGTGAATCAAGGCACTGCTGGGAGTGCTGACTTCTTTTAGTTGAAGATCGGATGATGACATATGTTCACCGAGTTACCTGCATTCACCTGAATGTATGCTTGTATGTATGTGTGTGTTGGTATGTGTCTAACACTTCTGGATATCCTGGAAATCTACTTGATTTTTTCCTACTGAAAATCCCGGAATTCTACTGGAATTTTGCCAGGTTTTCCTAAAATTTCATGGTGCTGTGGCGTTTGTTGCGATTGATATGATGCAACGATGGATGTTGACGCAATTTTTCCCACAACTTCGTGGGTAAAAATTGCTTGGACTGTGTAGATTGTGTTAAAATATGTACTTGAAGTATCTACAGGAAATCTACTGGAATTTTGTTTTCATGATTTGTTAGACACCCTATACAATTAATTGTGGTGTAGGTGTTTGTGGACAACGTGACCGGTGACACTTTGTCTGTTACAAGACACAACCCTGTGAGCCATCAGTCCATCATTCTGATAGCTCGCACAGCGTTCAGTCACCCTCATCATCTCGAGCCGAGAGGAGTGCCCAACGTCCACGTCCCCGGTATGTATTTGGCTTAAAAGCAACGTTCGCTGTGTGTCCGACCTGGCTTAAAAGTGACATGACATTTCTTTCTTGTGTGAACACCGCTTAAAGCTGACATTTCTTGCAAATGTGAGCATGCAGGGTTCCCACAAACCTGGAAAACCTGGAATTGTCGGAATTTCGTAAACCTGGAAAAGTTGGGGAAAAGTCAGGGAATTTGCGATATGGTCAGAGAATTTTTTTAATGAGATGTGACATTTTTCGCGAGTTGCTTATCTGTGAGTTGATCTTTGCATGTAATGTGTAAATTGAATTAGCTTGAACTTATGCCCGATCATGATTACATGATTTCTTGGGTAAACAGGATCAATGGATCTCAGGGGTTAGCGACCCTGCCCAATAAATGTCAGCTAAAATGCCTGGAAATACTTTAAACTTATCTGGAAAAGTCAGGGAAAAGTCAGGGAATTTTATTTTGCCTAACCTGTGGGAACCCTGGCATGGCTTAAACATGACATGCATTGCAGCTGTGATTGGAGCTTAAAAGCAACTTTCTGGCTTAAAAGTGGCATGTATTGCCGATGTGACTGGAGCTTAAAGGCAACTTTGCTTGCAAGTGTGAGCACGGCTTAAGCGTGCTGTCTGTTGCAGGTGTGGTGGAGGAGATAATCTTTGAGACTCAGACTCTGAAGCTGAGTGATGCGAATGAGTACAAACATGATGCATACTTTATCAACGGTCTGACGGACTTCACGTGTGTGATCCGTGAACACATCAAGGTTGAAAACAGCAAAATGATCCGCATTCGATCTCTTGACCACGACAACCTTCAGGAACTGGAGTTCCACCACTTTCCACCAGGCAGCGCCATTGCACTGCGGTAGGTTGGCTTTGAAGTTATTTAATAAGCGTCGAGTTGTTCCAGAAAAATTACAGTTTGTGTAATGGGGTTTTTAGCTGCACCGTGTATATGTCGGTATCTAGTTTACAAATGGACCAGGCTGAAGGCAGCAAACTCCAACAGATGGCAGCTGAGCTGCCATGATTGTCTGGAGGTGATGACGGAAAATTATCAGAACCGTTCTATGAGAGTTGTGCATTGAAGTGCTTTAGTACTTTAAAATCTTTGTTTTGTTACACTTAAGGTTAAGTGAAATCAATAATTTTGCTTTTATCGCGACATCCCGTCTGGTCAGATTTGTTACCTGTGGACATGAACTCACAGTGGAAAGAGGAATTGCAATCAGCTTCCGTAACCAACCATGCCACCACCACCCGTAAACCAGGCTTTGATCTTCCTCGCTGTTCATGGTCCTTGTTGAACCACTTCCACACAGGCCAGGGTCCCCGCAAAGTCTCACTGTACAAGTGGGGACTGGCACGGTCACCGAACTGCTCGTGTAGTGAGCCCCAGGCCAGGGTCCCCGCAAAGCCTCACTGTACAAGTGGAGACTGGCACAGTCACCGAACTGCTCGTGTAGTGAGCTCCAGGCCAGGGTCCCCACAAAGCCTCACTGTACAAGTGGAGACTGGCACAGTCACCGAACTGCTCGTGTAGTGAGCTCCAGGCCAGGGTCCCCGCAAAGCCTCACTGTACAAGTGGAGACTGGCACAGTCACCGAACTGCTCGTGTAGTGAGCCCCAGACCACGAACCACATTGTGGACTTCTGCCAGCAATCCAAGTTCGAAGGTGGACTGACGATTCTACACCTTGTTTCAGAAAAACAACATCTACTCATATTGTTGGCTATAAGTTGAGGAATAGTCGTCTGATTTTAATAATTTTTGACACCACGATTCCTCACATAATTTGACATCGCATGACAGCTTCGTTGTCCACCTCACCTAACTAGTGTGTCTACACTACCTTGTAAAACGTATCGCACGAGTTTTGTCGCCGTACATTACACCTTTTCATAGACAACTATTTCTCAACTTATAGTTAATAATGTAAGTGGATGTTTATTTTCTGAAACACGGTGTACACATGATTCAGAAGATGCTGTCAACTTGTACTTAGAGTTTGAGTTAGCATCACTGTGTTTGACAGCGTGTCGTTGAGTTCGCCCATCAAGTCGGCGCTGATTGCGGTCCGGAAGCTGCTCTCTCAGTTTGGTTATCGGATGAAGACGTTCAGTGCTCGTCGTATGAGTGTGATTCAAGGCGCTCAGCTAGAGTCGTACATCACGTCTCTGTCACTCAACGACCTCAACCGCATCCTCTTCCGCTGCGACGGAGAGGAACAAGATGATGGCAAGAAATTCGGCGCATACAACTTGGCTTTCTACGGTGACTTGAAGTACTGCGGACTTCAGGGTGAGCTGATGCCAGTCTGAACTGAACTCTGTGCAGTGTTTCCATGTCTTATTGCCCTCTCAATGTTAGTGATGTGACGATTGTCGTTTTCCCCTCTCGATTAGATTTTTGTAAAGAATTTGATGTCGATTCGATTTCATTTTTTTTTCGCCCAATATTCGGAGTTGAAGATATAAACTCCTGCACTCAGCATGATCGGATTCACAGAGATATAAACTGCTCCACACTCGGCGTGATTGGACTCGCGGGAGTGTAAAACCCATTCTGTGACCTCCTGTACCGATCGCCTGTCCCTCTAGTGCGATACGACATCGTAACCGAGTCACACTTCTTCGAAAAAAATGATGTTATCGATTCAGTTTGATTTTTCTAAAAAATGGCGATTTCTATCTCGATCTGGATAATTGTCACGTCATTAGTCATTAGTGGTGAATGAAATTTCAGTCGTCTGATGGAATTAATCGTAAGTTTCAAGCGAGCATTGCAAAGTCACGTGTCTGAACATGACAACCGTGACAGACAGTTATGTGTCTGATATGTCTGTTGTTAATCTAATAACACAGTTGAGAGTCGCCGTCTGTTTCACTGTTGATTTAAGAATATCACTGAGATGGTTGGGAAGCAATGGCTTATTACTGGCCCGCCTAATGGGCCAGTATTGTTTTGCTTGCTGGCGTCTGTCGTTGTCTGTAATGCTGCCGGTCGGCTGGCGGGCCGTCGTGTGGGCAGTCAGGCGGCCAACACTCCATGGCGGGCCAGTACTTTAACGTCCTGTTGGGGTGACACCTTGTTTTTTACGCCTTTGCAGCCCAACATTGTTGCGAATACATTATGTTTTTAGGCTGTTGCATTTGTTCAGTCACGATATCTCATGAATGACTGAACAATTTTGATGAAGCTGACTTGGATGGCGAAGGCGTGATGAAATATTGCTGGCATTGCCGGAATAATTCAGTTTTTGTGTGAAATATTTGTTATTATGTGGTGTCGTATGACAGGAGTGATGTCAATTCTACAACACCGTCGAGCTTTCAACGATCTCGGTCACCCGCTCTGTGAAAACCTGCGTCAAGGCAATTGGCTGATGCAGTACACGGCCAACAGACTGCTCGCCTACCCAGCCACGACGGCTGTACGCCTTGTGCATTTCTCCTCTTTCTAACGAAATAGAAATACAATGAAATGGTGCTGATGCGGGAGTGTCGGAGGGAATTTGTGGGTACAGCATCATTTGCTTCAGCATCTGTTTTTATCAAAAACAGATGAAACTTAGTAATTTTAGCCTTGCAGGATTTATTGGATTAGCAGAAGTCTAAACTCTATTGAGCACATTCTGCGTGTAAAAGTAGTGATGATGTTGATAATGATTATGATGTTGATGATGATAATAATAAGTGGTCAGAGAATTTTGCTGAAAGCGTGCATTGCATGTTGTGCCGTTATTGATGATTCAGTGATTCGTTTTACCACAGCAGAGACTCACAATGCTTGTCACTTGGCCGAACAACTCCCCAAAGTTGCTTCGTGGGGGGATTTTGATCCCATCTAATACATGGTTCTTTGGGCTCACCAGAGTCAGCTCCCCAAACGGCATCTCGATCTGTTGAGCTGTTTTGTGTGACACATCCGTGTGACCAACACAGACGGACAGACAGACCGTCTATAGCAATAGGCCACGTCTGTGCAATCTTTATGGTGTGGCCTAATAACAAGAATATGCATTACTTATGATGACAGTGTTCTAGATACTTACCCAGTACAGACTTAGAATATGTGACAGTCAACCCTCAGACCAAGTCAGCTGACTTGGACTGTGAGTATGCTACCATCCACAGCCACCATCGCCATTTATTATTGTTATTACTTAGTCTGAAAGCTGATATTTGTTTCACCATCCTACCAGTGCCAATTTTCATTGTGTTTTCAATGTGGCCTATCCCTTGAACATATCCCGTTTGAACATTGTTTTATTATTGAGCTTTTCGGCCTCGTGACCGCCAGTTTGAAATAAACACTTACTTACTTACTTATTGAGAGTTTATTTGTTGAATGCAGACCCATTGCCACATAATGCTGTGCCTCAGACCGGGCCAACCAACTTTAGCTGCAAGTCCACCTGTCGGCTGCTACTGTCCACACCAACCGTCGTCATTTTTTGTTGTTATTATTACCGAATGACTTGTGCTGTGACAGATTGGTTCGTGGTTCCGCGATGCATTTAATGAACTGAGTAAAGCTCCACGCTATCTGATTCCATGCTACTTTGACGCTCTTGTCACCGGCGTTTACAACATTGCCGAGGAGGTGTTCTGGAACAAAATGTCACCGTACGTCATCCCGTTGCTAATTTCTCTATGCTGTGTCTCTATGCTTATTGCTCAAATGTTATCTTGTGGCACTACGGGGAACTGGCTGTTACCCCGGTTCACTTAGAAAATCACTGTTAACATGGCGGAGCAGTGTCATATGCCAGTCTTGCTTGTGTATGTGTGAGGTCTGGTATGTGTAAGGTCTGTGTGGTATGTGTAAGTAAGTAAGTAAGTAAGTAATAAAATTTTATTAAGCGCCATAATTATTCAGTAGAACGAATCAGAATCAGAAGCGCTGGACAAGTCGCTAAGGGCTACTAAATGAGCAGACGTGAATTCTCTGGCCAGGTTTATCGCCCAACTGCTGAGGTACAGCGGGCCTGATCAGAGGCGTGGCGTTTCCATGATTGACACCTGGATTGAGTGATTGACAGGCAAACTGTCTGTGTATGAAAATAAGTAAATAGATTGTGCTGCGGTGCACAAAGTCAACTATAATTTATATCGTTCGTTGTTTGTTAACTTGTCAGAAATAGAAGCTATTCGCATTAACAACTAAAGGAAAATCATCAATAGCCTACTATCTGAAGTGACGCTAAGCTCGAGTTTTAAACTGAAGACTAAAACCAAACTTACCGCTACAGTAGTACCACGACTAAGTGTAGTCTAAAACCAAAGTTAATCTCGACAATCCAGTTTTAAACCAAACGTCCGTAATGCATTTAGATAGGCAGTTAAAATTTTTTATTAAAAGTAAATCACTACATCTGCCGATTTAACGATACTAAACCAAAAACTTCAGTTTTACAATAAGGTTTTAGCCCTTAGTTTTAGCGAAAGTCCGAAAAATTAACCCATTATATCATGCGTTATGGCGTGACTGACGGTACGATGAGCGATAACACATTTCCTTTTTATTACCGCGCGACGCTATGCTAGCGCGGTATAGGCGTATGGTATGGCCGTGTGTCCGTCGGTCCGTCACAAGTCGAAATTCTACCAAGTTACGGCAAAACAGATGATCAGTAAAACAGCACTATTTGATAGGCTTGTGACCGCAGTTGTTGTCTGTACCGATATATTTGCGAAATACGAATATGGTAACGCCCAATGGGACCGCTAAATACAGGTTGGGTTGGTTACAGACTACAGTGGGCAATTTTCGACCAATACTATCTCGCTCTATCTCAGAAACAGTGAAACACAGGGATATAGTTACATTAGGGGAGGGTTATATAGCAACTCGTGTGCGCTCTGTCGAATTGTACCATTTCCAATGATTTTGAGCGACCCATAACTACACACTACAACAGAGTAACCAATTTTGCGTCATTTTTTGATGTTTACGTAACGGGTGGATTTACGGGCTTAAAATTTTGTAGGTAAATTTTTACTGCAAAGTCTTAGCCCACAGACGACAAACGAACCTCGATTCCCTGAAAGGGGCGTGGTCAATCACATGACGCACTGTTAAACTTGCTTTAGGAATGCATGACAACAGGCACTGCAAAACCGTCGTAAGTGGACTAAATACCGAGCAGCACTCGTGCATATGACAGATGACTTATACGTCTACCACTGTGCAACCTTTCTAAATTTCCGGGAATAGCTGATATGTTTGAAACTGTTGGATAAAGACGTAATTGCAGTGTAACACTAAGAGGAAATTAACATCAATAGGAACTCTTATGTAAATGCAAAGTAAAGTATGCCTAAGCCTTATTAAGACTTACTAGTATTTGTATAGCGCTTCATTAGCAGATGTTCATTTGTAAGTCGCATATACAGGCCTATAGCACGTGTTGACACGGCTGTCGGCATCAGACATGCCACCTACGTTTATGCACAAGTTACATTAGCCACATCCACCTTTTCTTCACAGTCACTGAGTTCCACACCCATTTGACCGGGATACGCCCGTACATCGCCGATACGCTCCAGTTGCCTGGGTGGCTTAATGACATAGGCCCCTATACCGAGCCGGCACAGCAACGACATGAAACTGTCATCCATCTCAGTATTAACAACGCTCGACGTTCAGTAAATGCATTGATGAAATGCCGAAATTTTTTTTTGACATAATAATGGAGCATTACTGAGATAGTTGGGCAGAAAGTACAGGCATTATGAGGCTGCTGGAGCCAAACTTTGAACACACTGAGACGGTTCCACCCCATTTATCCGAATCCCATTTCGCCGAATCCCAGTTCCCGAAAACCCGTGTAATTTACTTATGTTCCTAAAAAGAAAATGCCGATGACGTCAAACTAAACGGACCCTAACCGTAACACTAACCGTAACCGACACAGTAATGGAAATATTTTTACGAGCTTTTCGTTGACACCCATAAAATTTACTTATTTTCCTAAAAAGGAAATACCGATGACGTCAAAATGGTTGTATCGCATTACTGAAAGGAATTTCGGCATTGGGCGAAACGGGAATTGGCAAATTGGGATTCGGCTAAACGGGAGGACACCCACTGAGACAGTTGGGATCTAAACTGAGCATGTACTGAGACAGTTGGGATCTAAACTGAGCATGTACTGAGACAGTTGGGCAGAAACTACAGGCATAATGAAGCTGCTGGAGACAAACTTTGCACGTACAGAGCCAGTTTGGATCATAACTGAGTGTGCACAAGGACAGTTGTGATCAAACTGTGCACATACTGAGCCAGTTGGGCTCAAGACACAGTGTGTGCACTGTGATAGTTGGTGTTAAACTATGCACTGTGACAACTGGGATCTAAATTGAGCGTGTACCCATTACTGAGACAGTCGGGCATAAACTACAGGGATAATGTACAAGTTTGAGCCAAAGTTTGCACATAATGAGACCGCTGAGATAGAAAACGAGTGTGTACAGAGACAGTTGGTGTCATACTATGCACACACTGAGAGTAGCAGGTACTAATAGCGTTTGAGAGGTGTGCTGCGAAAACCGACGCAACCCAATAAACTCAATACTAACCAGTGTAAATCAACAACCGCTACACAACGTGACAAAATGGCATGTACACGCCTTCAAAACACCTGATGCGACGGCGCCTAGGTACTAAGCCTCGTCATCTGCTTAACTGCAGAACTGTAATCTGAGTATCAGTTACAGTTGAACACTTCAACTAGATGCGACGGCGCCAATTTTTGGTACCGTCCAGTTCGGCGTACACACGCCTTTTCCAGTTCCGCTTTTCCACTTCCGCTACCCACTCGGTTGGAATTAATACTTGACAGTAAATATGAATTCTCTGACATGATATTTCTCGTCTGTTGCGATTGATATGATGCAACGATGGATGCCGACGCAATTTTTACAGTGACATCCAGTGTGATTTTCGTTAACGAAAACTAAAACGAATTTTGTTTTTGTGATGTGTTGGACACCCTGTACAATAGTGTTTGTTATTGTGTGACTGTGCCACTAAAATCCACGTATTTGATAAATATTATGTCAGAGAAATCTTGCCAGCTCTGAGCATAGTCCATTGTGAGTCTAACAGTACATCGTGTGTCTGTGTGTGGCAGATTTGTGCGTAATGGCTCCACATTTGTACGCATGTTGGCCGCGGGATCCATTCAGATGTGTAGTTATGTTGCTTCCTCCGAGCTGCCGCCGCTCTCAGCCAAGTTGGGACCACCGCTGCCCCCAACAATTGTCAACTCTGCCGGCAAACAGGATTACGCCAGCATATCTCTGGCTGCCGGTGAGATATCTATGGTTGCTTATGAGGTCTATGGGATACGGACATCGGAGAACTGGCGTGACGATGTGACGTACTATCTGTTAAAAGTCAATCAGTAAATGAAGTAAGTTTGAGTTCAGTGCTGGTGAGATTTTACATCAAGACCTGAGCCCGTAGCTGGCAGAGCTGACACTGAAAATAGCTATTAAAATAACTGTTTGTGTGCATGCATTTGTGTGATTGGTAACAGTCGAAGGCGTTAAAAATTGCCAAAATGACTCATTTTTAGGAAACAGCGTAGCATAATTATTTGTTTTTGTTGCCCACGATGACAGAAGT
>Ga0209363_1000928_pt1 | contig 12926 bp, 9 predicted proteins | sample WorMetexBAHAMAS3_FD_187385 | JGI IMG/M metagenome (GOLD analysis project Ga0209363, IMG submission 187385) | Marine gutless worms symbiont microbial communities from Max Planck institute for Marine Microbiology, Germany - Inanidrilus exumae... | ecosystem: Host-associated > Annelida > Digestive... | reverse complement strand
TAATGCGACCTTTCATCAGAATTCTTTGACCCTAGTTCTTTGTGCAATTGCACGTCAATGACGTCACAGCAACTAGTTTAATCTAGACAGAGCCTCATGCTAGCCAACTGGATCTTGGTTGACAACGGAAAATTGAGCTATGGTCAGAAGACAGAAACTACCTTCTTGTTCTCGGGTGTAAACTGGTAAACTCGGACACGGTATTCACCGTTCTTCAGTGGACAGCTGAGTTTCACCCGGAACTACATCATAGTTACACAGCACAGAAAAGCAACAACAATCATCATTGCCATTCAAGTCTACATGTCACGGCAGCAGTGGAGCACTTCTGACGTGTTACCTTTTGTAAACAAGACGTCAGCTAGCAACACAAATAATAACCTTGAAATGACATCAGAATTATGCGTACATGCTATTTATTACCTCCCACAAATTTAACAAGAAATCAACACACTGAACGACCTGCACATGTAGCCTAGTGGTTAACGCACTCAGGTACAATGTGCAGTGGAGCGTGGCACGCCTAGATGCTGGGTTCAAAGCTCAGTCTAGGCACGACTGCTCTCCACTGAAGAATTATTTCAAATAATTCTGATGCAAATGATAAACAGGGAAATAATCCCGGGCAGGAAAAAAGGGCTCGACAGTGTCCCCTATATCTGTGACCCTATATCTGTGACTGCTGCTGACACCTTAATTAGCAGCGTCAAGAGTTGTCAGCTGTGCCGGCGTGGGCTAAAGCTGAAAGGCGTGGCTAGCCATGAACTGGCATCAATCATATCACCAGTCAGGCCTAGCCATATGGTAGGCAACGTCTAGAGGGGACGCACTATAAATACCCAACAAGCTGCTCACTTCCTACTTACGCCTACTACACTCTATAGGTCATGCACACACTAGCACACACCAATCTATCCCTCCTCTCCTTGGGCATGCACATTAGACTGCTGTAAGGTCTCAGTGCTGAGGTCTAGAGTAGGATAGACCTCTGCCAGTGCCCACAATAACGAACAAGAACTTACGTCAGTGGGACTGACATATATCCACACATGCCAATTCTACGTCAACATGCCATGCGATATATTGCAAACGTGTTTAAATTTCATGAATGGCGCATCTCTAGTAGCGTGACATTTATGTCGGCATATCTCCACGGTAATGTTTACATTCGGGTGGCTGTGGTCTGTCAATTCGTCCAATTTTGTGTTTCGGGGAAGCATTCACAGAAAATGGGAGATTCCCTGCCTTGAACGCCGATGAACTGCCAAGCAAAATATGACGCCGCTAGCTTCATTCTCGGCGGAGAAATCCGTAACCATACAAACAAACCCACACACAAACAAACAGTAACCAATATAACCAGACCTTGCCTATCAGCATGTGTGGATAATGAACGAACAAAACGCACACTGAACTGAAAGCTCTAAGAGAATATAGACGACCACCACCATCACTGTTTCTGAAGCCATTTTCCACGTGAACCTAGGTTAGCTGGTTCCTCTTTTCTTCCCCCAACTGTTGCAAAAGAACACTTTTGGAGATACACTGTACAGGGTTTATATAGGTTACATGTCGTTCCTGTTACTGAACCGTGTCAAAACACTGATACAAATATGAAACACTGGCCCTAACCAGTCGCCCGGTCTCGTACTTTCTTCATCCACGACTAGACTCTTTCACTTACGGTCATTTCTCATTTCATGCTCGCTCTCTAATACCACTACCCTCCATAAAACACTAGCTACATTTCAAATCATGAGTTACATTAAATCATAAAGTAACACAGTTGAGCACTTACATCACAGTCATCATCATATAGATTCAATGTCTCATACATTCTCTTCAGCTCCAACTCATCTCCATTACTCAGCACACGATAAATCTACAAACGAAACATCTACCATGTTTGATAGCGTGACGAACAAAATGAAACAAGTAGTTCACATTTTTTCAGAAGAACCGTGTAACACATTATGTCAGCTGTAATCCATACGGCGTTCATTTCATCACCATTCCAAATGCGGTCATGCCAGATTTGCCTTCATCTGTACAATTGTGAGTCAGCAGTTTTCCACAGCAACAACATCAGTTTTAACACTATGGGTCTCAACTTTCTTCTAATGTTTTCACACCATGTTCTTTAGTCTGTCATTTTAACATTCTGCATCTTCACATCATGCATATTCAGCACCCCAACCAGACTCCTGATAAAAGGGATACTGCTCCCTTTACGCCAGCTATCTAATGCCAGTACCAAGCAAAAATATATATATAAAATAAACCGTATTAATGCACGTATATTAATTACTCACATCGAAGTTATCTGCCTTTGTTCTGACGTATGGTTGCAGAAATTGCTTTAGTGTCTTTATCAGCATGCGCTTATCGATTGATGCCATCACATCTATTTGACGACAGTTACACATCACAATCACAATCACACATTCACATGGCAGCACATGCAGCATCAACTCAGGTGGCTTGGTAGCACAGTGGTTAGGGCATTGAAATTGCGACTTGATGGTCACAAGTTTGATTCCTGACCGCAGTGCTGTCGCAGAACAACCTTAGGCAAGTTGTTCACACCCACATGCCTATATGCAGGTCGCAGTGGTCTACAGCCACTGCGATATACAGCCATGGGCATGGACTGCACACCCTTACTGCAGTGCCTAGGTCCACTCAGCCTTCACCCGCTGTGGGACGGTAAAATGAGTATCAGCTTTCGCGCTGAGTTATAATAATAAAAGGCAATGTTAATGTGGATGGTATAAGCCTACTGGCAGACTTACAGCCCAAGTTGGTTGGCTTGGTCTGAGGGTTGGCAGCCACCTGCACTAACAAAATGAACTGGTGAACTCTCGTAATGGCTTTGGCAATGATGACAGCAGCATAAACATTGACCTGGTATTATTATTATTAACTAGATCATTTGCAACTACAACTATCGAAATACTAATCTAGTGTATTCATATATTATCATTATCATTATCACCACAAACGAATATTATTAAAGTGCCTTGCAACATTTCTCCAAGTCCAGACTTTGGGACAAAGTTCTAGAGGAAAGTACCCGTTTTTTGGAGATTACTAAATTCCCTTCCACGACAATGCAGGGTAAGCCGAGGGTAGCCTCTATGCCAGTCAGCTATTTTGACACAATACGGCCATGTGATGGACAGACAGACACTGGGCCATAGCTAATAGCACACTGGCATAGCATCATGCTAGTGAGAACGTATAAAAAATCTTGTCTGGAAATGTATCGGGCATATTCTAACGGTCTCAGAGCCTGCACGTGGCAGCTCACAGTAGCATGAATACTACAGTACCAGCACTCACATCTCTCTTGACTTCCGGTGTTAACAACGACGCTTGCAGTGAACAGGTGTGAACGGCGGTTTGTGTTCCGTGAACTCGTTGACACGGGCAAATTACCAGGACCAGGGCCGTTCTGCCGACTGTCAGTGACATCGACGTTCTTGAAGCTGTTGTCAACCCAGCCACTTGCACCAGCCCCGCATCCGCCACTTTCAGTATTCTCAGCCCAAGCAGCCGTTCCTTCGTCAATCGATTCGTTGCCATCAAACGTGGAGTTATCAAGTCTGTCGTCCACGCAGCCCTTTGCTGCCAGTTCTTGATCACAGCTGTCCAGCTTCCAATCAGAATCACTGTTACCATCCTTCGCCATGTCGTCTGGAACCGCTTCTGCCAAACAACACAACATGATGACAACTAAATACCTTTGATAAGCAGAAGCCACAGCCTTCCTGCATATTTCAACTAAGTACTGTTAACATCCCGATAGCATAATAAGATTTTTTTCATTGTGTTCATTCATGATTTTTTAAACTGTATTATCATTTACGTTTCTTAATTCTGATCATTTGTATTGCTGTGTATTGTTAGATACTGCCTGACTTTGACAAAGAACTTCCCTTCATGTAACAACTCCGGCCAAGTTGTTAACACATGTACAGATTTCCATTGCTAAGCAATACAATTCTCACTAATGACAATAATAATAATAATACACACATTTCTATACCATTTCTATACGACTAGTCATCTGAGGGCTGACTGCCCACAGACTGAAGCCAAGTCTTGCTGATAAATGCCCATTATAATTCACACACGCATACACATGCACACACTTATGCATGCACATCATTCGTCGAAAACATACAGCAACTGTATTTCACGACTATACTGACTAAATTACCATAATTATCATTTGTAATTAACTTTATGAGAGGATCTCCTCCAGAACAGGTTAAGGAGAACCCGAAGGAGAACTGTATGTCCGAAATAAATAAATTAGCCTCATACGGGACTGATGACCCACTCTTCGCAACTGACGTTTCTGCCAACTTCAAAGTCACGCCACTCATGTGAAACAAAAACTAAGATAAATATAAAAACCCGACCCGATCCAATTTAGATACTGTGACCTAGTTAAAGAATCCATGGTCAATTGCCAGCTCCCACTGAAAATGGCGGAGGAGATAGCTTTTGAAAATGGCCAGATTTCCAACTTTAAAGGGCTCGTGACCTTGACCTTGGATCGGGTCATACTGCATATCGTCGTGCATCACTCATCAACCTCTAGATGCCAAATTTCATTGAAATCGAAGAAACTTTCTATGGACAGACGTATGTACGTACATACGCACGTACATACGCACGGACAAACGTACATTGAGAACGGCTTTATTAGATCGACTCTGAAGAGTTGACCTAAAAAGCCATTAAATGGAAGTCAGAGTAGCAGTAGTAACAATGTGTAACTGCATGTTGTAGTAAGGTAGAGAATACGTGGCCTTCCCTCTCCCTTGGCATTCCTCTTCAGTATTTCAGTTTTGTTTTTAAATGTACTTTGTAATCTGGCTTGCCAATAAACCGAATGCAATTGCATCACACACACCGTTATACTTGTTTCATTAGAAATCAATATTATCTTTATTTTAAATAACAAAAAGGTGTCGCTATAACGGGATGTAACCGTACTGGCCCGCCGCGCAGTGTCGGCCACCCGGCCGCCGGTGCGCTGACCGTCCACGTGCACGGCAGCCGACCCGCACGCCAACAGCATTACAGACGACAACTAATGACAACAGACGCCAGCCAGCAAAACACTACTGACCCATTAGGTGGGCCAGTAATAAAGGACAGTTTACTGACACAAATCACAAACAGTCAGTATACAGATCATCCTGACAGACCATTCAGTGGCGGAAGATGAACCCTGATACAAATCGTGTTGTCAAACTGATCAAGCAGCTGATACAGCTGAGTCTTGGTGAAGTCACTGACTTCCAGCTCGGAACCCGAGCACTCGACAAACAACTGCAAAATTCACAAATTGCATGTCACATATCAACAACACAAATCAACAAGACCACATGGCATAACGTGCATTGGGTCCAACATAAGACAGCCTCAGCACTGCTATAAGACCAGATGACAGTGTTAATCTCTGCCGTGTCCTCGGTACATTCCACGTGTGCAAACCATCTCAAACCAGACATAACAAAGAAACCAAACTAGAAGCAGCCAGCACTCACAAGAGTGCAAAGACCTACGCCGGCAACAATTTTGTGACTCACGACCTTGACATTTGACCACAAAATAAATTGGTTTCCAGGACTCATCGCAAAACATTTCCATGTCAAGTTTGGTGATCCTTGCTGCATCGGATTTTGAGATATGATGCGGAGAAACAGACACACAAACTGTGCTGAAAACCTTACCTCGCGACTGCCGTTGTCATGGGTAAAGATTCAGCTTAAATGATTAACTTCTTAACAGCATAGTAATGCTTTGGCACTGTAGGCTGGATGACGGGAAGGGTCTGTGGAATGTAAAAACTTTTCCACAAATTCCAAAGTTCGCTTTTGGGAGATAAGCAGGAGCAACTTCAGAACTCCAGGCCAATTAACAAAAATCAAGAATAAATCAAAAATAGCAGTAGCATATCAGCAAATACAAGTATGTCGGTCCTCCTTATTGTCAGGCTAAAACATATGCTTGCCGCATCACATGCTGCCCCTGGTGAGTCACGGTGAGTATGCCGACGGGACAGACAGAGAGACGGACAGACGTGTGAACGCCAGACCGTTACATTATGCTTTCCAATAAATGCAACCAGCACAAAAATGCCACTTAGTGTGATTAATATGTTTCAGAAGACCTTAAAATGGCATAATAAAAGCCTTTTACACCACAGGTAAACCACAGAATACAGCTCTCCTAAACGAGCTGCAAAACAATTGATTAGTACAGCAGGATTAACTCACTTTGTTGTTCTTGCCAAAGCCAACCAGCTTCAACGAGCGTTCTGGTTCGGCGAGCAGTCGGAGATCTGAGTGTACGTCGAGAACACAGCGAACATACTCCACATCACAAGACAAATGGGACGCAACCTGATCTTTCAACGCTGCAACGGTCTGCTGCAGATACACACGCAGTGTGAACGGAGGTGAAACAGTCTCCTCAACCATGTCCACCAGATGTACCTTCACCCCAACACCTGAACACAAACACATAACCACAATATCTTGGCAACATCCTTCAAGCCTCCTGCACCAATCGCATGGCCACAAATAAGCATAAGTTTACGTGATTGATTCTTGAACACTAGTTACACATGATCAGCAGTCTACCATGACTGATTAGTCCACAAAACATACTTTGGAATGCTCTGTTAAAAAATAACTTCTTAGTTTGGCAATTCTCTGGATAATCGTTCTCCTTTTATCCAACTCTTAGTCACAAATGTCGAAGAACACTTACTGAGACCTGCATTGAGTAGTTCCAATTGGTCTGTATATACAGTGCTAAGATACATTTTGGTCAATTTTGCCCATGCCAACTCAGCGCCTAGTGACTCTCTTTTCTGTGTTGGTCTGGCTTTGGAATGCTTCTCTAAGGTAAAACCCAAAAAATCATACTGTGGACTTCCCACCTATGGTACCAGACCAGACCAGCCCCTCCATCTCTAGTGCTCTGCTGAAAAGCAAATCAAAATGTGCAGTTGTGGCACAGTTGAACTTACAAATACTGTTCCAACCCTAACAATTAGAATTAGTTATTCATTTACGTGATTAGTGACACTACCTCCAGGATGATATGTAGGAAATGTCTGATTGGGTCGTTTGATTTCCAGCAGCAGGTCGAAGCTGTAGATAAACCGGACGCCGCCAAAAATCTTGTAGATCGGCTGCAACTCCTCGCCATCAAAAGACCGATCGATGTAGTCATGTAGGCTGTCATACTTGACAAGACGGACACAGTCCAGTGGGACCACAGACTCCAACTCACACAGCTGTTTATTCACAGAGCTTAGGAATGAAACACTAACGTAAATGCTACGTTAAATACAGATACACAACAGGCATACAACGACAATGCTCCACGATCATTTATACAGTTTAGCAGTGAAGATCATTAGCATGCAATTGCTGCTGCGATCCATAAGCCTGAATCAAACCGGAAATGACCCATAGAAGACCCTACCACACATGGCTCAGAGCCACCGAGTCTAATCTGAGGCCACTGATTGAACACCGGTCCTTCCGACACGTGGAAGAAGGCAACCTCTCCAGAAAAATGGCATTCAATTCGGGACAAGGTGATGATCAAGAAGTGTATGCCACGAAAAGACAGAGATATGCAACAATAACACTGACATAAGTGTAACAGAAACCTTCTTGCATGAAAGTGCTACTACAGATGTAATGCACACAAATAACCGTTTTATAGACATTATACAAGTCAACCTGTATTAACTGGCACCCAGGGAGAAGACAATAGAGTTCACCTCAACAGTCATACCTACACTGTCTCCGTACCATATACTGATAAAGGTAAAGGTCTGATTCTTATACAGTGCAGTTACGCGATGACCGGACCAGCGTGCTTTACAATCTCCAGAAGTGGCAGTTGATTGGCAAGAGCCAATGGTGCTGCAGCGCAAACTGCGATCATCCAACTACACTCGTTGACGTACAATTGGACCCACGTTATGGAGCTAGCAGACACACCACCGCTCCAATCAACCACATCAGGCCTTCACCCCGTAAGCATTCACCAGATGTCGCCACCCGTACGAGGAAGCAAACATCCGATTACAGCTTACTACTCAATTTATCGACCTCGAAAGGATGTAAGTCTAAATTGGTCTAGTTGGATGACCTGAAGTAGACGGTTCACCAACGTAAGTGGTCACCCATCAGCTGCAGGTCGAGCACAGGACAGGGAAAGTTCGCCGACGTTCTACCACTGTGCCACGCCACCACTGATCACTAGTAACGAATGTTAGAATATGTCAGCAGTGAGGTAAGTAAGCAAAAAACCTTCCATGCAGTCTTTGTTGCATCTGCGAGAGTGGCATTCATGTGAACCATCAGAGTACTTTCAACCGTCTTCTGGAGAGACGGATGAAAGACGAACAGCTTGATCTGAAATCAAACATGAACGAAGCATGTGTATCAGCCAGTTTCATTACTGACACATACTCGCATCTCTCGATCAATCTCCACATCTTACTGTGGCTCAGGCCTGCCATGAGCAAATGGCTGGAATGCCTATGACTAAGACCACAACAAAGACATGTTAACCACAGAGAACGTGTGAATGTGCACATCCAACAAGTCTAGTAGTAACAGCTGATCCAGATGCAAGTATCGACTTCCTATCAGTAAAGCACTGAATGCAGCAGTCTTAGATGCAGCAACTGTTGACAGATATTCATATGCATATTCATATATGCCACATAAATTTCTACCTTGCAAGTGTTTCGTTCAATTTCCTGCAGTTGCCGCTCCTGGTCTTCGTTGTCCTGCAGCTTTTGCAACTCATTTTTCAAGTGCAGTGGAAAGCTGTCGACTTTAATGGCACCTGCACATGCAAAAAAACAGCAGCTGCCACAAACATTATTGTCAGAAAACATCTAAGAGAACCGAACAAGGAATAACTACGGCTCTGTGAATTAACAATTAATTCTGCAATTAACTGTTGAAATTTTAGAGATACAAAGTAACCCATCACTACTGCCAATTGTTTTCTTTGCAGGCTGGCCAATAAATAACTAACTGTGCTTATATGATTATTATATGAATGTCTGCTCCATAATGAACTCGTTACTTATTACATTTCATTAGTTATCAACAAACTGTAAAAAGGTAAGGAATGTTATGTAATGTAAATGTCACCCAATACACCCACAATGCACTAAATGTCCTATTACTGTGCAAACAAACTGTCTTCAGTAAAAGCCTGAAACTGTCAATGATGTTATAAGATACTTAGAGACAATCCGGAAGAGAGTTCCAGATCGATACAACAGTCACAGCAAAAGCCCATCAGCTGATGGAATGCAAACATAGTACTCACACATATTAAACAGAAGACGTTGTCAACTAATCGTTAATGCAAACGCGAAAATTGCAAGTTACAAAACCTTACAAAAATGCAAGAATAAGTTCTTACAGTAATAACGACAAAATTTCGGTAAACTTACAGACATTGCGTTGCTTGTCAATACGTCGATACATCAGCATGTATGCATTAGTAGAACTACACAAAGCATAAAATAGCACACACATGTATGATACAGCTAACTGTTGCTCTGAGTCATGCAGTGCACAAATGCAAAAAAGCAAGCCATACAGCACACACCAATTGCCTTACCAATTTCAGAACATACATATTTCGGTGTTGCACTATCAACATTCAACACTTTCAGTCTTTAGTTTCAAAGCCATCCAGACATCTATGCTTATTTCTATATATGGCATTTCTTGGTTGACAGATATGGCCTCATGGTAACAGCGTTCTGCACAATGATAAAGTTACTCAGTGCTCAGCCCGCTTAGTACAGAGATGGGTGGCTATACTGAACTGGTATGTAACCAGCCACCCAGGCCAACTCAACCTTCTACCCTCAGTAGGATGGAAAATTCGACCAGCCAAGTGCTCTTTGTAAGGAGAAGGTAACGGTAATGGTATGTCTGACATCACAATGGCCATACATCACACACGGTATGGTACAAACCGCTAATTGTTCAACAGCCTAAGAACAGAGATGATCAGCCTGCCTATAATGAAGCATTCTATCCTTAACTTTTATCTGATTCTTGGACATCTGATTCCTGATATCTGTGTCTATCAACTTTGCTTTACTATGTAAACAGCTGAAGACACTAGTCATGCACCAAAAATTGCCATTTATAACACTGGGTTACTGCGTTACACATTGTTTGCAGGCCAAATGCCCTTACAAGAGTACTAACAGGAATTTTACATTAAGTAGAATAGGCTACATAACAGATGGACAATGTGAAACCTTGCATATGTTGACGCATAATATCCAGAACTTCCTATTTCTGTGAGACCACCATGTGTCTTGGCCACTTCATCAGCTGTAATCTACATCAACGCGACAGCACACCCAAGTTGATGTTCAATCAAAAAGCATCAATCGCTTTCATCAGTCAAACCATTGTTAAATTATCTTTCTAAAATCAACATATTCAAATATTAATGAAAAATCTGCTCAATATTTACACAGTATCATCTCCATCATAAAAATAAGCCGCTAGCAGCCTTTAGAGTCATATCGAATGAATGCTGAAGTCAGGGCAACATCTGGGTGTCTCCATCTCTCCCACATGGTAACAGTCACTGCCTTGGATTTTTCGGTCACATTGCTTGCAGTGTTCCTAATAAAGACCAGTACCCAGTAACCTGCAGTAGTAGCTGTGATCCAAAAGCCTCTGTCTGACTGGAAACGACCCCAGAAAAAGCCTACCAAATGTGACTGATCTGACACCTTTAAACACCAGTCTCTCACACATGACGAAGGTAACCTCTCGAGAGTCGAGAAAACTGGCTTTTGATTGTGGACATGGCAAAGCTGAAGTAGTGTATGCCATAAACCAAAGACAGAAACATAAAGATACCGAGAGAATGACTTTTATGTGCTAATTAAGATACACTTACACTCATTCTATCACCCTTCTTCATCCTAGTGGTCTGAAGATCAATCTGCAATCTTAAGATTTTTGCAAGTTCTTTTTAAGAGTTTTGTAAGAATGTCGTAACTCATAAGCATGGTTCACCTTTGCAACTAGCTGGTCGTTAAAGCTATACCACTCCTGATCATCAAAGGACCTGCACAAAAAAATTACACAAATTACTCTGACAACAAACGGCATACATACCTACTGACGCCTGCATATACAAAAATTTTTAAACTACTACTCGGATTTTCAAAAATTATAATGTGCTTGCTATTTAAATACTGGCTTCATTAAGAACTCGAGGTCCAGTTTGACTTCCTTGTAATGCACTGATCCTGACCACTAAAGTTAGTGCATCCGCAGCACAGTTAGTAGCAGGATGGCTGTCTTCGTGTCAGTAAACCATCTTCTAGGTAATCAGCCATGCAAGCCAACTCAGCCTAGCCACCCATCCATGGGTAAGTGCACTAAATACTGGCAATAGACAAGAGAGGTTCCCCATGTGGAACAGTTTACCAGCTGCCCTGCGAACCGCAACTCTCTCCCCATTGACGTTTGCTCGACATCTGAAGGCCCACCTGTTCGGCTGATCGACAGCGTGTCTGAGGACAATTTATGATGTGCTCTACAAATCTACTCATCATCATCATCCAGGGAGAATTCGCCAAAGGGGGAATTTCAGGGTTTTAGGGGGCAAATTGGGAACACAAATTGGCAGAGTCAAACTGTTAGAATATCGATCTTATAGCAGATTCAGTTGAAGTAACTCCAGTCATTGTCTAGTCAGAACAAAATGTCAGCACTGTACAGATGCCATAATTATAAAAAAATGCACAAGTGAGACGACCTGCATGGCACATTTTAATCATGAATAATACAACGTTTCACTGAATATCATTTAGAATGCATCTGTCAAGTCATACACCTTGAAAGGGAGAAAAATACATTCTGATATGTGATCAAAAGGGTGCATGGGGCAACAAAAATTGGAAACCAATGGGTTAAGACAACTGCTGTATATAACACAGCAAGTTCTGCATAATAGTAGAATACTGTTAGCAGGACTGCTGGCACATCATACTCTCACCTTTGCTGTTGGGTAAATATATCAGCTGTTAACTGAGCCGGCCATGTTGCTGAGATTTGATACAGGCTAACTTGACTGGGTGCCACAGTGTACACTACTGGCAATATGAAATCTTCAAGTAAACAGGCAGAGGCATAAGGTTCTGTGGGTTCTGTACACTGGACGGCTGGCATAAAGGACATGACGTCTCTATCCTTAGCAGTCGTTAGGTGCATAAAGAAAGGGTGAGGCCAGTCAAACACAAATTGATAGTAGTAGTAGTAATATTATGGTACCAGAATTGTACTGGCATTGGAGAGCTGGCATAAACAAAGCAACAGTCTTCCTTTCCGGAGGCTGGTGGTGAATGAGGAAAGAATGAGGCCAGGTTGGGGTCAGTACTTTGAGTTTCCTTCAGTGATCTGCGCCAGTTATTCACAAAGGAAAACTGGCTAACCTGGGTTAATGTGGAATATGTCAATACTAAAAATGCAGGTGATGGTGACGTATGGTGTGTGTTACACAACACACATGTAGCAAAGGCATGTGATGTGTGTACCAATTCATCACAACACTTACTTGATGTATGCATAGTAATGGCCTCCGGTAGCGTTGCCAGAATGCACCATGATCGAAAACAGCTCATATTCCCAACTCTGTGCATAAATCACATGCACTTTAATACATACGTGTATACATACATAAGTTTTTAGTATAGTGCATATAAATTCGATAGAGTCAAATGACAGTCCCGGCTGTCGTAGTCTTGGTGGAAGGTCATTCCACAGGCGGGGACCGGCGACTGAGAAGCTTTTGTCACCCAGTTTGCTGTGTGTGCA
>Ga0209363_1000927_pt1 | contig 12927 bp, 6 predicted proteins | sample WorMetexBAHAMAS3_FD_187385 | JGI IMG/M metagenome (GOLD analysis project Ga0209363, IMG submission 187385) | Marine gutless worms symbiont microbial communities from Max Planck institute for Marine Microbiology, Germany - Inanidrilus exumae... | ecosystem: Host-associated > Annelida > Digestive... | reverse complement strand
GGTAGGGACATATAGTTACTATGGAATTGCAATGGTGAATAAACACTCGTATGAGCTGTATCAAATGACGCTATTTTGGAAGACATTTATCATAAAGCCGCTAAGCCGCGGTTAACTTAACGGCGGCGGCGGCTTATACCCTTAACGGCGGCTGAGCCGGCTAGCCGTTAGCTTAGCGGCTGACTGCGGCTTGAAGCTTAGCGGCTGGCGGCGGCGGCATACGGCGGCGGCTCCGGGGACTAGGTAGACTATATCAAATCATATCTTAAGCATAATGGAATTGAAGCTTATTTAAATTCTTTTTTTTTCAGAAAAAGTCCAGTTTAATGTCAAAATTTTCCAGTTCTGCACTGCAGTAACTGCTCTGGGACACTGTTCAATGAGTCAGTAACTCATATTAAAAGAAATATTTTCTTTTCTCACAGCTAATCAAACCACTTATGGGTTACAATACGGGTGTGGGGATGGGGGACTGGCAACAGGTAAAATGCAGGACAAAGGTGCAAAGGTAACCCCCATTTTACTCACCCACAGCACGTGCAATTTCCTCATGCGAGACAATGAAAACACAGTTATCATCTTTGATGTTAGGCAGGGGTTTCTCTGAACACTTCTGTGCACTGCATAGTGACGTCTACTAATCACTGTACTTTCACTCACCAAATCAGCGTTTGTTTTGCCTACTTACATAAAAACATACCGGTAACATGAGTGATCTTGAAACCTCACTCACCCACTGCAAGCATCCTGAAGTGCGATTTTTTCCACAATTGCATGTAAGTGAACAAGATTTCTACTACCATAGTGATTCATTTAGACAGACAAATGGCTATTTGTTGTACTAATAGCATCTTGCAATGCGCCGCAAAGAATTCTACGTGTTTATGCGTGCCTTGACAGGAAGTGTCTAAACACAACATCGGCCGTATCTGCGCAGAAATACTGATCCTGCGTTGTGCTCGTCCATTACATAGGCATGGCTGTTATACCCGTGTACTACTGGTATTACGTCAGTAGTGACAAGAAGCTCAGCTACTGCAAAGGGACCGTGCGACATGCTATGTTAGTAAATTTGTGCTATGTTTCACGATGTATGGGAGCTAGAATGGTTTTAAACAGCAAAACTGACCTTCAAGGTCACTCAAGGGAATTGGCAATGGTGCCATTCAACAGGCCACATATGATTTCCTATTGGACTTCCATTACAGCCGTGTCTATCTTGCACTGTTTTCGAAATACTATCACTTATTTCCAAAAACTTAAAGAGGTTATGTGACCCTGAACATATCCCTTTCGGCGATAATCTATAATTCATGCACTATTACACCTCTGTATCAACCTACACACGACATTTGAAGTGCCTAATTACAGTGACCCCAGAAATATATGATTGGAAACAGAAATTAAAGAAAACGGTTGGGTTACATGATCCTGAATATGCCCCTTAAAGTGTAGTCTGTCATGCTAAGGCTAGCATTTGATATATTCTACCTGCATACAAAATTTGGCGACTCTCATTCCAGATATATTATTGCGGGCATCGAAACTGACGGTTGGTCATGTGTCACCTGTGTCACATGTGACCCTGACCAAGCCTTTTTTAAAGATCATTTGTCATCCGTATGCTAGGGCATAGCCTACCTGTGTACAAACTTTGACCACTATAACTTCCGCCTTTCCAGGTATATGGTTGGTGCTCACCAAAATTTAAATGGCTCACGTTACCTGACCACTCCCCTTTCAGGGAAGGTTTGTCCTCTGTTGGCTAGCACTTGCAAAATCAACCTACCTACCAAAATTGAACTCTTTATCTCCACCCACTATGAAGCTATGAAAGGTGATACAAAATATCGAAAATGGGGTGGTTTGAGATAGTTGGGGACACTCAGTCACTGAAAATAGCATTAATTGATAGAGCACGTACGAGCTCCTATTAGCGTTCCACATTAACTATATCCCTATCTTGCACCGTTTCTGAGATATAGCGACATGTTGGTCTAAAATTGCCAATTTGAATCTATCCCTCCCAGTGGTTAAAGTAAGCCGAAATGCACCGGAATGTTGTTCCGGGGGCCCCGAATTTGCCTATTAGCGTTCAGAACAGCCGGACCGCACGTTCCAGGGCCCCCATACTATGTCTAAAAAAGCTAATAACCTAGTATAGTACACTGCGCTTTAAGTTTGTTCAAATTGAATTTAGATGTACCATTTGACGACCTGTTTCTTTCAGCTATATTGCAGTTTTCACATAATTGCAGTGTACATACGCCACAATGTGTGGCCTTTTGACTATTTCAGCGGAGACTGCAAGAAGCAGTCCATGTCAAATGATAACTCCGTCAGGGGCCGTCCTGTAGCACTGGGGAAAGCAGGGTGCCCAACATTTTAAGAAAGTTCCTGGACCCCAAAAAGTATACTTTAACCACTGACCCCTCGTCTATTTGAATGAAGCCCCACTGGGAATGGCTCTGGAATTTTGCCAAGATTTTTGGACTCAAAAAAAAACTAGAATCCCTGGGCAATCGTATGGCATTGTTAGCCAGTTTGGTACAGCGTCTGCTTGTGACGCACACACAGACAGACACGACGAGAGCATATACAGTGCCAGCATAGTGTCGCATGGTAAAAATCGTGGATTTAAACCTACCCTGCCTCTATTTGGTGACCCCGTTAGGGGTGACCCTGTTGGAATTTTGCTGAAATCTTTGGCGTCTGAAAATTAGAATAACGGAGCTATCATCTGGCTTTATTTGTGTGATACTACGTTTAACCATTCTGTGGTACAGTGCTGACTTGTGATGGACAGATGGACGGACATATAACGACAGCATATATCGCGCATATTACTGCAATGCAGTTTAATAATAACTGTAGCATATCTAGACTCTTAGACCGGTTTACATGCTTTCATTGTTGTACAGAACAAGGCAATCGTAGACAGCAGACTTCACTTCACCAGCGCTACGGAATCGCAACCTTCATCGCATACTTCCTTAACCTAAGTCCACTTAATGCCAATTTAAGTTCGCTTGCCTACGTCCATGCATCTGCACATCCATCATGTGACTGAAGATCGATATAAACATGCAAACAATGGTTTATGAAAAGGTGACTGTTGACTTACGCAGCGTTACAAACAATGACGCCGACAGACGACGCCGACAGACGACAGCGTGCTAAACAATACTGGCCCATTAGGCGAGCCAGTAATAATACAAATTACTACAAATCATATTAAGACAACACTAAAAGACATTATTACTAGCCCGGCTACACATAGTGTAGGGGGCCAGACTAGTAACGGTCACGGGCGTATATCGTCGTCTGTAACACTCCACGGCAAGCCTGCAGGCAGCTGCACCCATGGATGCAGGCCAGGAGATCACGTCATGCTGCCTCCAGTCTCATTATAGCTCCACAGCTGTACGGCGGGCCAGTAGTTTTACGTCCTATTAGGGTGACACCGTGTTCATTGTAGTAATCAGAAGACATTATTGACACAACATAGCACTGGAATTGCATGACAGACATGGCCAACAACAAACATTGACATTAACATATGATGATGCAGCGGTATTTGGAGACAACGCATACGACTACTCTGAGGCTCATTCGTAGAATTCTGTGGTAACTGATGTTCATGTTGATTTACTTAAAGCACTAAAATTTTTTTAGGGTTTGAGAATAGTAATCACTGCCTATGTGGCCCAGTGGTTAAAACACTCAGGTGCCATGTGCAGTGAAGTGTGATGCTTTCTGTGGCCTGTGTTTGTGCCTCAGCCTGGGTGCATCCGACTACCAAAAAATTATTTCTAATAATTCCTATGCATATGATGAACAGAGAGTTAATCCCAAGTAGGAAACAGGGTTCGACAGTGTCCTGTATAAACTGTGACCATTGCTGATGCCTTGATTAACAGCGTCAAGGTATTAGTCGCGCTGACCTGAGCCGAAATAGGTAGATGTGGCAAAATCCACTGGCTGGCGCTGAATAAATGCCAGTCCAGGCATAGCCAGACAGTAGGAACGTCTAGATGGGGCACATATTGAAATACCCGACAAGCTGTTCACTCCTACTTAAGCCTTCCTTCACTCAACACGTCACGCACACACCTACCAATTCCCCTCCTCTCCCTGGGCTGGTGCATTGGGCCAACATTAAGTTCTCAATGCTGGGGTCCAGAGTAGGCTGGGCACCTGCCCACAATAACGAACGAACAAACAAATGAACAGTAATCATCACTGTTTAATACAGGAATGTGAGGACATTGAAATGGCATAATCTAAATTTTCCATTTACATCGGTATTTTGGAAAAGGGTAAGGGGGTTATATAAGTGTTTTAAACGCTTCTTTCCCCAAATTACCATCTGAGTTTTCATTTCGTTCTTTCTTTCTATATTGTATTAATTCAGTTCTGGGCCAATGCGTACCGAGCAACTACTATAAAGTATACGTGTACCAAGTTTGGTGTTAATAGCTCAAGCCGTTTCTGCTTTAGAGTGCTGATAAACAGACAGACAAACAGACAGATGCGACTAAACACCCTACCCACGCCGGCGGCTATACATTTATAAACAACCAGCATGTGTAATTACACGGTTCATTTTGCATCAATAGGCCTACCCATGCACACACGGAGCAGCCAGCACTGGGCAAGATCCTGGTAATAGTAATTAATCTGATAACAATTAGCACATAAGCCGTACTGGGCCATCCAGCTCAGTATATAAGTAACACCTTCAGTTGCACTCACTTATACCAATCAATCAATCAGTTCATTTACTCAGAAAAGCAGCACAAAATTAAAAGTAAAAAAACGAATGCTAAGAGCAAGACAAATACTTACAGTCATCTCTGTTAAATGTTCATGAATGTTCACGTTCACATACATGACACGGACAAAATAAAACCTAAAACTAGGATTAAAATCTAGAAACTAGAAACGTTTAAGTTCACTGCACATATCAGTCTTTAAAATTGAGCTTCAAAATCTAGAAAGTGGCGTGAAATTAACAACATCAGCAAGTACAGCATTCCAAACACTGACGACCCTTTCGTTAAAAAATCGCAATGCTGGTCAATAGTGATTCGCAGCCTTTTTGATCCCGGCAGCAAATCGGCCAATAGGATCCTGGCCTATTCACTTCCTGGAACTTTCACTTTCCAGACCAAAATGGCCCAGGGAACTTTCGTTCCTTTGAACTTTCGTTCCGTTAGTCCATGACATTGATATATTCTAATGACATATTGTTGTTGATACAGAACTATTAACTCGATTATACGTTGCGAAACTCGATTAAACGTCGTCAGTATATCGTATAAATGGTATTCCAATAAACGCTAAATTTTTCTATTTTGTCACTGGGTTGATGGTTATTCGTGTTTTAATATGCAGGCCTACTTTGGACACATTATGTTTACTTATGTTTACAAGGCAATTGGGACACAAAGAACTCAGTGACGATTCGCAAAAATGGGACTACAGCTTACATCTACAATTAACCTTTTTCACGTGTTCAGCAAATCTATCATGCAGTATGTATGCAATACCAGAGCAATTAACACTTCGAAGACACATTGAGTGACAAAGTATAACATGTTACTATACTACCAGTTCAGAGTCAACCCACTGGGGCTGACTTGTCAAAGTCAGGTCAATGCATGAATTATCGCCAATCAGTGTCGTGGTCGCGGTATAGGCCTATCGAAACAAAACAAACTGACTGGTCTAATTCAGCTCATTGCGGTAATTACCACCTCTTAATAGCGTCACTGTGCTGTAAAGCTATGTATGATCACTAAAAATGCAAAAGCACTGGCCTTCGTACGATTGGTCTATTAGCTAACAGCGACACAAATCGACCTAGCTAAACTGCAAATCGGCTGCAATGATCTTGTTTACAGTACCACATAAACAAGCACACGTTAAAAAATATTACGATGAGCGTCTCAGGGGGTCAGTTGGACTCCTGCATACAGTAGCATCGGACTAATTGGACATAACTACTGAATGTACAGTGACAAAAATAAAGAAAAAATATTCAGTCACTCTGTTATCACACTGAAACGAAAATATTACACGCCGTCAATCAGTCAATTAGCAACATGAATCGACCTATATGAATAGCGAATCGGTCGCTCGCTATGACGTTCGTCGTTCACAGTAGACATAGATAAGCACAAGAATAAAAAACATATTTTAACGAGCGTATTAAGTGGTCAGTCAGGAGTCCTGCATATAGCAATAGAAAGACTCGCAATTCTATTAGGCCTGCAGATATCTGTCTGCCGATTAGCGAAAAGAATCAACAACTAGTTAGATGCTCGCTGCAGGATTTTTTTGCGGCATGAACAGCGACACGAATCGACCTAGCTAAACTGCGAATCGGCTGCAATGATCTTGTTCACAGTACCACATAAACAAGCACATGTTTAAAAATATTATGATGGGCGTCTCAGAGGATCAGTTGGGAGTCCTGCATACAGTAGCACCGGACTAATCGGACATAACTACTGAATGTACAGTGACAAAAATAAAGAAAAAATATTAAGTCACTCTGTTATCACACTGAAACGAAAATATTACACGCCGTCAATCGGTCAATTAGCGACATGAATCAACCTATATGAATAGCGAATCGGTCGCTCGCAACGACGTTCGTCGTTCACAGTAGACATAGATAAGCACAAGTATAAAAATATTTTAACGAGCGTCTTAAGTGGTCAGTCGGGAGTCCTGCATATAGTAATAGAAAGACTCGCAATTCTATTAGGCCTGCAGATATCTGTCTGCCGATGAGCGAAAAGAATCAACAACTACTTAGATGCTCGCTGCAGGATTTTTTTGCGGCATAAAACAACTGGGTTAAGTAAAACTGGGTTACGTGGTTCAAAAAACACGCCGGTACCGGTACCTACGTTAACAAGGTACTCGGTTAACTCGGTCGCCACCACTAATATTGAGGCAGCTGGATTTCGTAGATTTCGATTTTTAGGCAGACTGGATATGATAAGCCTATAACCTTACAAATGGATAGCCGACTTCGTGGTTTTTAATAAGAAAGTGGTTATGCGCACCTATGTAAGTGCGTATAGCCTCCAGCCTATTCGCACTTATGGGTGTCAATATGCTATGGTCATCTACATGCAACTCTATTGTTTCTTTCTTTCTGTTATGCCCCAAAAGACCTAGCCCTTTTTCTTATACATACCTGTCGTGGCAGCGTGGCATAGTGGTAGCATCGTTGGTCTAGATCAATGAAGTTAACCTACGCTGAGCCCGGTTAGTACTGAGATGGATGACAGTGTCCGGGTTCGACTCCCGGAGACGGCACTTTATTTCGGTATGTAACCAACCACCCAGGTCAACTCAGCCATCTATCCTCCGTGGGATGGTAAAATGAGTACCAGCCAAGGGGCAGTGTTGCTCTGCAGCTGGGGAGTAAAGGCAGGCATGGTGTAATTTGCAGGTAAAACTGTGTGATCTGTGTCTGAGCGTATTAGAGGCACATTGCATAATGCGCTATACAAACGGACGTATATAACCAAGTAAACAAAAGCAGACAAAAATACAAAATAATAATTTTGCCGTTTGGTACCGTTGTCCTGTAGAGGTTCATGCTGAACGGTGTTGCCAATCTTGCTGTGCGCTTTGTCGCCGTTTTGGCTTGTCGGCGTTTTCATCACACACATCGTATACGGTACATGCAGCGCACGCAGCGGTATTGGACGCGACTACCAGCGTCTGATCGACGCCGTTTTGACGGACGTACAACAATTGATCAGCATATTCGCGTCCGCATGTTTGCCGCACAATCCGCACGATTAATCCGCAAATTACACGTTCGATATCCGCACATCCGCATTTACGTAAATCCGCATTTTACCGAAAGTCTGAAAGTTCGACGGGTTCGAAAATACCGGAAGCGAAAAGTTCTGACAGCGGTATCGTTTGATACGATATCGACCATAACGTCTGATTCGGATAACTTACACCTGACACGACTTCCTGGGCATCTCGCTTCATTGTAACAAATATTATTAGATGCCAAAACGTCGAAACTGGCATCTTGTCAGTATTGTGAGCGTGATTTTTGATAGTTTTAGTGCAATTATCCATTCATTCATTCATAATAATAGCCGCCATAACTTACAAAATAAACTTTTATAAAGCTCGTCTCTATAGTACGGATATCCGTGTTGAAAAGACCTAGCCCCTTTTTCTTATACATAATACTAAAATACTAAACCGCCACAGATAACAGCAGATCACACATAATAGCAATCGACTTGAAAAAGCCAGAAAAACGCAAAATTCGTTTCTTTTTCAATAAAATGACGGAGAAAACTACTTCTGTTGCCGGTTTTATCGTTAGATACATGTTGTACGTCTCACTAGGCCCAGTGGCGGATTGGCTAGGGGAGGGGCAGGGGGCGAACGAAGGCGCCTCTGGCTGAGGCGCAGCGGTCGAATGCGAGTCAGGTCGAGCGCCGTAGTCGCGATGATCGAGGCGTCGAGGTAGGGCGATCTGGTCTTGCCTAAAATCCGGCCTGGCCCGGCACAACAAAACCCGGCAAAACGTGCAATAAACTCGTACCGGCCCGGCCGCGTACCGGCCGACAGATATGTTACCACTGCCTAATACCCGGCCCGGCCAAGCCTGCTCATAGACGACCCACCCGATTGTCGCCGGTACCTGACGTGTTGCGTCATAAAAGTTATACCACATGTTACAGGTCGAACTCGATAACGCACCGCGATAATTTTGCCCAACCCTCTTCTTATTTTTGCATATTAAAACCAGTTGACGCCCTGACGGGACATAACAGTACTGGCCTGCTATGGAGTGTCGGCCGCCCGACCGCCCGCGCGGCCGGCCCGCCGCCCGCCGGCAGCGATACAGACGGCAACAGACGATAGACGCCGGCAGACCCAGCGAGCAAAACAATACCGGCTCATTAGGCGGACCATTAATAATGTATTGATCACATGGCATAATTATTTTATGAACGAACAACTGAAAAAGTCACATGGTGTATAGGTGTAGCTCTAACAACGGACGTCAGTCGTCTTTACACTCCTCATTTACGCCTAATTGGCTTATTTTGTTGTTGCAAGTGAAAACCCAACACCCACAAACTGTACATGGGATATTAGTTACAATACTACTCTCTCTTCTCCATTTGATAAAACATATGCTCACGTCATCACCAAATCCCCAGTCGTCAGTCCAAAACCAACCCCTGGTTCACTTCTACCATATTGCTAAACGGAGGCCATTTTGGACGCCATCTTGGATGTTGAACCCGGATTTTAGGCAAGACCGAGCGATCTTCACAGAACAGATCCGACATCAAAAAGCTACATCATGGCCGAGACGCGAAAGACCAAAACGCGAAAGTACTCGATTGGGGTACCAAATTTGGACGAACTTTTTTGGAGTTAGGCTTGTCTGATTTTGCCCAAATTTTGAGCATCCCCAGAGGTGAGGGCAGCTGTTAAGGGGCGGGAAAGTTCCAAAATCTGACGAGGGAGTTTCGAGAAAATCGAGGCCAACGTACATTCCGGTCTACATGGAAAAGCTACTGACACTCTGCAGGGCCCTTCTGTGTGGGATTTCTGACTGATCTGCATGGATCTGCGGTATCCAGGCAGTCCATTGACGCAAATGCTCAACTCAACCCAAACTGCACGGTAAACACCTGAGCTACGTCCGATCAAAATATGTGGCAAAATTATAAATAAAACTAATATTATATGTAAGCACTTCATGAACAGATCTATTTTTATCAAACAACAAACATCAACAAGTAGCTACATATTATAGGCTTACCTGTCTGAACCAGGCCCTAGGCTACCGTAGGTAGAGATGATGTCAAAGTGTCGAAGAATCTCGCTCGATCAGAGTCAATCGTCACTCCACGCCCGCCAACAACACACGTAAGCAATCGGAGACTGCTTATATCCTCTATATCCTCAGGGCGTGGCTACCTGAGTACCGCAGCACGACCGGTAGGGGGCCTAACTGATTGGTCAGGGCGGCGTCGCCGTCATCGCCCAATGACCCCAGCGTATTCATTTCTCATTCTGTTCAAAATCAGTAGTACAACAAACATAATTAAATATTGAAAATTTAAAACAGACCGCATACCATCTCTTAATAACCCGATAAACACTTTCATGTCATTGAATAGACCGTTTAGAATATTTAGATTCTGTATGGTGCCCATTATAAACAATTAGTCAAGAAACTGACAAAAGTCCTTATCGCAGATCGTACCGTTATTGAGTATTGAATGGTCCCTTTTGCTGCGCACACCACATCAGTGACTCCAAATGCTTTTCAATGGGCCAGACAACCCCAAAAATTGCCCCTTCCCGTGTAGGATCTCAACCCCATCTAATACACAGTTCGTTAAGTCCACCTAAGTCAATTCACTCCAAATGGCATCTACATTTCTTTGCCCTATAACATGGCGGCCAGAACAGATAGTATAGATAAAAATATCGAAATTATGTCAATGTTAACCTATCTGTAGGCCTGCAGCGATCCAACGGTTTCAAGATGGCGGCCTTCTTCGATTTCTAAAGTTCAAATTTTTAACCACCGGCAGGAATAAGAGACTTGGACTGGCCATTTTCACTGTGCCATTGTGCCATAGCACAGCCTCCCTTTTTCGACGAACACAGGCTCCCCTTTAAAAAAGGATATGATACACTTAGAATGGAGCCCAAATTGATGCTGATGGCACAGCCCCTAAAACACCGCCAGTCCGACTCTGAGCGCCAGTAGGCATCACCAAGGCAAAAGTCGTGCCGATCGGTCAAGCCATAATGGCGATTTTTCTTAAAATGGCGTCCATCCGCCATCTTGAATTTGTTATACGCATTTGGACCAAAATTTGGTTTAATTAGTTAATGGTAATAATTTCATGTGTGTTTATTTAGACGTTGGATGCACACAATAAATCGTAGGATCGGCGTGTGTGGATATATACGTCCGTCCCCAAAGACGGACTTACTTGTTATTGTTATTATTGCTACCAGTGAACCTATATAGGGCCTGACTGCACTACTGTAATATTTTCCTGTTAAGAGAGGAGATTACAATATCATGCAAACAATTGTTATATGTCTACTATACGGGTGTTATTTCTGGGGTCTTAAATTTAATTCAGATGAGCACGCAGTTATCAGAAAAGTCTGAATACAGACTGAGTACAGTCTGTAAGACAAGCAGCTCAGTAACCGCAGAGAGACAGCACGACGCGCTATGTTAGTACATTCGTGCTATATTTCACGAGGTATAATAGGAGCTAGAAAGATTGTCAAACAGCAAAACTGACCTTCAAGGTCATTCAAGGGCATTTCGGCATCACAAAACTACATAGTCCCTGGGCTAACGTATGGCGTTATTTGTGCGATCCTGCGGTTATAGCCGTTTGATTCAGTGCCGGCTGGTGACAGACAGACAGACAGACGAACGCACGGACGGACAGACGGACAGACACACGACGACAGCATATAGTCTACCGCGCTAGCATAGCGTCGCGCGGTAAAAATTCGCCCTGTGAGTATAGCGAGATGTTAGTCAAAAATCGCCAATTTGAACCTATCCAATCTCTATTTGGCGCCCCCGTAGGGGATGAACCCGTTGGAATTTCGCGCAATGTTTTCGGCATCAGAAAACTACAGAGTCCCTGGGCTACCGTATGGCGTGTCCGTCAGCAGACACCACTGGCATGCTTCGGAGGTTTATAATGGACCGAAATCTTGTCAGAACAAAACGTCAGCAAACAAAGGAACAGAAACCAGAAATTCTCAAATGCTTCGTACCAATAACGTACATTTCAGTCCAATGGCAATTCGTTCTGATGGGAATTCATTTTCGTAGTTTCATGTTCTTGGCCTACGTGTTTAGTTTGAAACTGCGATGCCGCATTGTCCACTCTTCCTGCGTTTAGCCGTTTTGATACAATACCGCCGTCACGACGCAACGCCGATGCACCGTCGGTGAACTGTGTACACAGCTGCAATCGGTCGTTAGATGCGATCGCTAGACAATATTGCATAATCAACAGAGACGACGCGACGGCGTGCAGTTCATTGTTGTTCAAAGTACACCTAAATACTATGCTAGATGGAAGCAACGATTTATCCGTAGATCTGTCGGCCCTAGTCTGCACGCTGATTACTCTGCATACGCATACAATGCCACCAACCCTCCAACACGTAACAAAGAAACTCATCTTTGAGCTATGTTGACAAAATCATGGGCTTAGCTATCGCCAGGGAATTGCGAGACGTTCTATCTAATGATACTATACACTCACTCACTGCCGAGTGACCAATTAAATGGCATTTACGCACGACGAAATACAATAGTTAACAAGCTAAAAATTTGCGCGGTACATTGAGAGTTCGGAATACTAAAGATCGCCATATAACGTATACCGACATTGAACGGCACGAGAGTATGGGAGGTCGCGAAACTTAAAGAGAAATCGACATTTCAAAAATTAAGCCAATTTGGCGGACTCTGGAACAAATATTTCGGAGGCACTGGTTTAAGCCGGCAAATGTTTTAGGGGACATCCAGCCGGCATCCGTGGAACAAATTCGCCGCCAGGATTGCGGGGTGCGGGCGCGTATTAAAATGCGCCACTCCCCACGCCCAAATCTGGAGACCGACCCCCGATTTTAAAATCTCATCTTCTGAGCATCCCAAAGGCCCAGGGGCGGATCGGGAAGGTGTGGCTAGGGGCGAACGAAGGCGCCTGTGGCCAAGGAGCCGACGTCGAATGCGAGTCAGGTCGAGCGCCGTAGGCGCGAAGATCGAGGCGCCGATGTAGGGGTGATCTTCCCCGAACAGATGCCACTTCCGTGGAAAAATTTCACGGTACCAATTTTGGACGAACGTTTGTC